>ERZ780149.3011-NODE-3011-length-14731-cov-8.186563_pt1 | contig 14731 bp, 19 predicted proteins | sample MGYA00511367_ERZ780149 | MGnify/ENA primary metagenome ERZ780149 (study PRJEB29588, sample SAMEA2153852) | human gut metagenome | biome: human gut; feature: human-associated habitat; material: faeces | place: Denmark | collected 2008/2010 ... | reverse complement strand
TAAAATAAAATTTAAACTAAAAAATAATTTTAGATATAAAATTATGAAAGCATTAGTAGTTGAAAAGAAAAATAATCAAATAAAAGCAAATAAACCAGTAGAACCAGTAAATGAACTAATAATAAAATTAAGTAAAAAATAATTGAATACATAAACAAAAAAGCTAATCAATAGATTGGCTTTTTTGTTGCAAAAATAAGAAAGGAGAATGCAAATTGGAAAAACAAGAAGCAATAGATTATCTAAATAATCTACAACCAGGAATGTTCTGTACTGTAAATTTACCACTCTATGGAAATGAAGTAATACCAATTACAGCAATGTACATGGGGCAAGACAAAGATGGAAGATATAATTTTATAGATACAGGTAGATTTATAATGTCAAAAGAATTTATTGAGAATTTTTATGGAAAAAATTATATAAATATGATAAAATAGTTAACAATAAAATGAAGAAAAGAGAGTATTTATGAATATATTGTTAATTAATCCACCAAACATACCATTTTCAGAGCAAAAACTATTAATAGAGCCAATAGATGTTATAACATTAGGAACTTACTTACAAGAATATAATCATCATGTTAAATTTTTAGATATGGACTGTAAAAAGTTAAACTGTGATGGTTTAACTAAATATATAGAAAACGAGTTTATGCCAGGTATAGTTGTTGTTTCATATGATTATCATATACCATTACATACACAAAAAGCACTAGAAAACATTTCTGAAATATGCAACAAATTAAAAGAATATAACATTAAAACAATTATGATAGGAAAAACAGTAACATACAATCCTAAAATAATAGATATTATAAATTTTGATGTTGGAATTATCGGAGAGACAGAAAACACTATAAAAAATATCTTGAATATCGATATTAGTAATATAGAAGAATTATCAAAAATAAGTGGAATTGTTTTCAAAAATGACAATGAACTTGTTATTAATGAGCCTAGTAAAGAAAAATATGATTTAGATAGATTACCAGTTCCTAATCGAGAATTAGCAGATTTAAAAGATTACATAGATATAAGAAGTATATTAACTAGCAGAGGCTGTATAAATAAATGTGATTTTTGTCCTACATATAATTACTGGGGAAGTTGGAGAGGAAAGAGTGCAGAAAATGTTGTGAAAGAAATAGAATATTTAATTCATAACTATAATACCGAAAAGATAATACTTTTAGATGATAATGCAACTGCGAATAGAAAAAGAATGCAAGAAATAAGCAATATTATCATTGAAAAGAAAATAAAGATAAAACTAGGATGTCTTGCTAGTATAAATACTTATGATAAAAACACATTTGAATTAATGTATAAAGCAGGATTTAGATGGCTTCATTTTGGAATAGAATCTGGAAGTCAAAGAGTATTAAAAAATAATAATAAAAACTTTGATGTAGATTATGCAAAACAAGTCATAAAAGAAGTAAAACAAATAGGATTTAGAGTAAGAACAAGTTTTATATTTGATTTACCTACAACTACAAAAGAAGATATGGAAAAAACAATAGAATTTATATTAGAAACAGAACCAGATGAAATAAGAGGACATTTTTTAGCTTTAAGATTAGGAACAACTATATATGATAAATTGTCAAAAGAAAAAGAGATACCTACACAATACATACATAGCGATAAACCATTATTAGAGAATGAAAAATATACTAATTCTGAAATGTTACAAGATATTGACATTCTAGTAAATAGATTAAAAGATAAAGATTATAAAATTGTTAGAGATGTAAAAGAGTGGGAAGATGTAGAAAAATTAAGAAATAAAGAAGGAATAATTAAATTTTTATCATTTTGTCCTTCAAGATATGGAATAGATTGGGAGAAATAAGTGAAAAAAGTAATTGGAATAACAGGCTCAATTGGAAGTGGAAAGAGCTATGCAGTAGATATTTTTAAGAAAATATGTAAAGAAAAGAGGATAAATGCTATTTTTTTAGATGTAGATGACATTAGGAGAAATATATTAAACAAAGAGAATATAGATAGAAATCAGGTAAATCAAAAGATATATAATGATAAAAATGCAATGGAGGAATATAAACAATTTATAAATCCCAAAATCAAGAAATATCTAAATGAGCAAATAAGTAAAAATGATGGAGTTATATTTATTGAATGGGCATTACTCATAGAAGATAACCTATATGATATAGTAGATAGTATAATAATGATTTATTGCAAGGAAGAAATCCAAATAAAAAGATTAGAAAATGGAGATTTAGGAAAAGAATCCATTATGAAAAGAATAAAAATGCAATTAACAAATGAACAAAAGATAGATAAGATAAAACAATTAAAAAAGGAGTTTTTCATACTAGACACAAGTGATAATCCAAAAGAAAATGAATATGAAGAACTTTTAAAGAAAGAGGGATTATATGAATAGATACCCATTTTGTTTATTTAGAATACCCGAAAATGGTGGCAGAGTTTTGTGGGAGATAACAAATACATGTAATTATCATTGTAGTTATTGTATATTTAGTAGTGAATCAAAAAAGTATGAAGATGAATTAACAACAGATGAAGTAAAACGAGCAATAAAAGAACTAAAAGAAAATAATTTTACATATATAAAATTTACAGGTGGAGAGCCATTTACAAGAGAAGATATGACAGAAATATTGAAATATGCAAATAAATTAGGCTTTGACATGGATATATCAACAAATGCTTCTTTAATTACAGATGAAATTGCAAAGGAATTAAAAGACATAAGTTTTCCAATGGTACATGTAAGTCTGGATGGAGCTGACAAAAATACACATGAGTTTGTAAGGGGGAAAAATACTTTTGAGAGAACTTTAAGAGGAATTAAATATTTAACACAAAATGATATTTATACAAGAATAGGTACAGTAATATATAAGCAAAATGAGGATAATTTAGAAGATATAGTCAGTTTAGCAATAAAATTAAAAGCTGATGAAATTATATTTTCTTTTATGGAGGCAGTTGGAAGATTAGATGGAGACGAAACTATTATTTCAAAAAGAACAATAGATAGCGTAAAAGAAGAGTTGGAAAAATTAGCAACAAAATATAAGGAACAAATACAAGTTAAATATAGTTTTACCGAAAATAGACCTACAGAAATAGAAGAATGTTGCCCAGCTATAAATAAGTTTTTGTATATTAACAATTTAGGACAAGTATCACCATGTACATGGGTAGTATCAAATTATCCAGAATACAAATCAAAATTAACATTAAAAAATAGTACATTTACTGAAATTATAAAATCAGAGCCTATACAAAGATATTTGAAATATATAGAAGAAAATCAAATAAAAGGCTGTCCAGTAACTAGGAGAAAATAATGATTATAAAATATATAAATGAAAAAGAGCAAAAGCTAAATTTAAAAGAAATAGATATAAATAATTTTAATAGTTTATCTCAAATATATTCATTTACAACCGAAAATATTGCAGGGTATTTTGAATATTTAGATTTCACAAATAAAAATATATTAACAGTTGCAGCTTCTGGAGATCATATTATAAATGCTTTTTACAAGGGTGCTAAGCAAGTTTACGGATTTGATATAAACTATTTAGCATTAATATTTACAGAGTTAAAATTAGTTGCATTACGAAATTTGCAATATAAGGAATTTTTGCAATTTTTTATGATAAATGAAGAAAATGACATAGAAAAGAATAAAAACGCTTTGGATTATGGAGTATATATAAATAAATTAAGAAAAGATTTATCAAAAAGTGTAGCTGAAAGTTGGGATACAATATATCAAAATTTTAACAATAATGGTTATGATTTAAGAAATTCATATATATTCAATAATAAATATGACAACAATAATGTAAAATCAAACTCAAACTTATACATAAAAAGCGAATTAGAGTATAATATAGCCAAAGAAAGAATAGATGAAAAAGAAATAATACTAATAAATTCTAATTATAAAGATATAAATTGTCACGATTTGCCAAATCTAGCAAATTGTGATATAATACTAATGTCAAATATTAGCGACTATATTAAAGACATATATAAGAAAAAAGCAAATTATTTAGAAGAATATATAAGAGAAATTATACAAAATTTCAAGAATGAAACTAATAAAATAGTTTGTGCATATTTGTATGATATTCAAAACACTAAATATAGAAGTGAAATAGATAATCCTATTTTTAGGGAAAATATATTCAATAAGTTAGATATTACATATATAGAAAAGAATTTTAAAAGTGTAATAGATAATTGCACAGATAGTGTAATTATTATTTAAAGGAGGTATTTTTATGTCAGAGTCAAGAGGTGGAGAGTCAAGATCATATTCAAGTTATACACCTAGTTATAGCAGTTATGGAGAGTCAAGGAGTAGTGGTGAATCAAGAACTTCTAGTCCAAGTTATCAATCAAACTATGGAGAATCAAGAGAAAGTGGAGAAAGTAGAGGTAGCAGTTGTTATACACCTCAAAAATCATCTAAAATCACTAAAAGAAAAAGTAAAGATATTGGAGATATTAGAAGCCAAGTAATGCAAAAATTATATGATGAATTATATGGAGAAATTAAAGACGAAGTAAGACAAGAATTAGAAAAAGAGAAACCAGAAATAGTTAGAGAGATAAAAGATAAATTAAAAGCTGACTTGAAAAGAAATCTTACTCAAAGTAGAGGTGAAGATAGATAATGTTAGATAATTCTGAATTGTTAAAGTTGCACACAAATCAAAGATTATTAGTAATGGAAATGCAATCAAGAGGAATTAATGTTGATGTTATCTATAACGAAATAGAACTTATAAAAGCAGAGTATGGAAAACATATAGAATGGATTTTAGATAGAGATTCTTCTATTACTCCATACTCTGTTTCTATCATATGTGGAGATAAATATATAACAAAGAAAATTCTTGAACAAAATGAAATAAGTGTGCCAATAGGAGAAAAATTTTTACCAAATGAATGGGAACTATCTGTTCTTTATGCTAGAAAGATAGGTTTTCCTGTTGTTATTAAACCTGTTTTTGGTTCTCATGGAGATAATATATATATGGACATAGAAAACGAAAACGAACTAAAAGACATTGTTCAAAATGTATTTGCCAAAACATTAAAAACATCTTTTATAATAGAAAAACAATTTGATGGTAAAGAATATAGAGTGTTTTTAACTAAAGAGGGAAAATATGCAGTTTTACATAGAGAACCTGCACATGTAATTGGAGATGGAGTTCATTCTATATCAGAATTGATAGAAATTGAAAATGAAAAAAGAAAAGAAAGAACTAATTGTTTATGTCCTATTGCAATAGATGAAATTACTGAAAGTTATATGAAAAAGAGTAATGTTTCAATGGAATATATACCAGATGAAAACGAAAAAGTGTATTTAAGACATAATTCCAATGTAGCAAAAGGAGGGTTATGTATTGATTATACCGATAAAATACATAAATCCGTTTTAGAAAACTGTAAAAAGATTTTAGAAACTTTTTCTGGCTTATCTTATGTAGGAATTGACTATATGAGTAAAGATATTGAAGCAACTCAAACTTCTGATATGTATAATATTGTGGAAGTAAATACAGTACCAGGAATACATATGCATATGAGACCAAGTGAAGGAAACCCTAGAAATGTTGCTAAATATATGGTAGATATGATATTCCCAGAAACGAAGGAGCAAGAAAATGGAAAATCTTAATTTGTCAGAAAAATCTAAAAACTATTATGAAGAAAATGATATATATGAAATCTTTAGCATAGCAGAAGATTATCCCAATAAAATATATGAATATTTGTTACCAAAAATAAAAGGCAAAATAGTCTTAGATTTAGGGTGTGGAACAGGAAAGTTCATGCAAAAATTTTATAATGAAACAACTAAATACTATGGATTAGATTTATCTAATGAACAGCTAAATATAGCTAAAATGAAAATAAATAGCAATGATGTAGAATTTATATGCTGTAGTGCAGAGGATATTCCTTTACCAGATAATTCAATTGATGTTATTATTTCTACTTGGGTATTAGGTACTATTTTAGAGATAGATAGAAGAAATAAAGTTTTAGATGAAATGAAAAGAGTTTTAAAGAAAGATGGAAACATTTATTTAGTTGAAAATGATATAGGTGGAGAATTTGAAGAGATTAGAAATAGATACCCTAATATAAAAAGAACAAAAGATTATAACGATTGGATTGAATGTAATAATTTTAAAGTCGAAAACAAATTTAAGACGTATTTTCAATTTAGTGATTGTAAGGAAGCTAAAAGTGTATTTTCTAATATATGGGGAGCAGATATTGGAAATAAAGTAAGAAGTAATATAATAGAACAAAATATTGTTATTTATACTTATGAAATATAAACGAAATGGGGATCATCATATTGATAATCTCCATTTTTTAGTGCGACAGGCATGTCGTTTAACTAATCGGTGAAAGTCCGTATTGGAGGTATATATCGCCAACCACATAGAGAAGCACAAGCTATCCATTGTGAGATGGAAGTGAAGGAAGTGTGTATCAAAATCTTGGCTCGATGTACAAAAACTTGATACTAAGGCTGTTTAAGAGGGGAAGACTACTAAACAAGTTGAAGCCCAAAAGATATACGTAACCTTAAGCAGTAAATCAAGCGAGTAAAATCTGAAAATTTTCAATATAATTATTCGGGCGGAGCAGATATGGGACAACATAGTATTGATATATGGAATTACGATTTAAATGAAAGAATTACATTAAGTGCATTCGGAGATTGGATTGGTAGTAATTCAAGTAAAAATATAAACGAACTAATAAATATTATTAAAAAATATACATATCAAAATCAATTTTAAGGCATTTTTATTTTTTAGACATATAACTTGTTGTTTAAATAATTGAGCAAAATACTGAAATATGGGGATTTGTGAAATTTTGATAAAAAATAATCTAAAGTTATATAAATTTTTTTAGAATATGTAGTTACAATAATTAAAAAAAATCCAACCAAGAATAATTAAAAATAATGAGGCTTCAGAATCAAATTTAAGAGAGTTTTATAAGGAAGTAATATAGTTTGTTGTTAAAACAAATAGCTTAAATACTAGTAATAGCAAGGAATTGCAAGATTTTGTGGGTAGGACCATATATGTATGGTTTTATATTTTGCTCCTATCTCTTATTACACAAAACTTTGATAATAGTAGCCCCCTTGAAGAGATTTTCTTCATATAAAATTTATATTCGTTAATAATATTCGACAATGATCTTTAATTTCCTTAATTAAAATTGAAGCAATAATATAGTTATTGAAATAATATCTAACATGTTAAGTTGAATGAAATAGTTCAGCTTATTTTTTATACCTTCAGAAAAAGGAGGGCAAATGCAAAATACAAAAGTAATTGCAATTGCAAACCCAAAAGGCGGAGTTGGAAAGACTACAACAACGCTTTCGTTAGGAGTTGCTCTTGCAAAGGAAGGAAAAAAGGTTTTGTTAGTCGATGCAGATCCGCAAGGGAACCTTACTACTTGTCTATAGAAGAAAACATGCAGCTTTAAGAACAGGCTTAACAGAAATACCTTGTATAATCAAAGACTTAACAGATGATGAAGCAACTATTTTAATGGTTGATTCAAATATTCAAAGAGAAGAAATACTTCCTTCAGAAAAAGCATTTGCTTATAAAATGAAATTAGAAACAATGAAACATCAAGGGAAAAATTTAACTTCTGACCCAATGGAACAGAAGCAGACATCAAGAGAAGTATTGGCTGAAAAAGTTGGCGAAAGTACATCAAACATTCAAAGATTTATACGATTAACTTATTTAATACCTGAATTATTAGAATTAGTCGATGAAAAAAGAATCGCTTTAAGACCTGCTGTTGAATTGTCTTATATAAGTGAAGATAACCAAGAAATTTTGTATAACATTTTTAAATATGACGAAGCTACTCCAACATTAAGTCAAGCCCAAATACTGCGAAAGCTTGATGAAAAAGGAGAATTGACTGAAGATAAACTTGAAGATATTATGCGTGCAGAGAAACCTAATCAAAAAGAGCAATTTAAAACTTCGTACGACAATATTAGACAGTGTTTTCCTAAAAACTATTCAAATGAGCAAATTAACAACAAGATTATGGAATTATTAGAAAAATATCAAAAAGAGTGGAAACAGAAAATAAGAGATTGCAGATTATTTTTATTCTCTTTCCCTTTTTTAACGAAGCCGAAAAGAAACTTACAGATACGAATAACAATATCTGTTCAGAGTGATAAGGTTATATTATTTTCTTGGTTACAATAAATTTTAAGTTTAAAAACTATCGACATTTTTTTTGCTTTTTGATATAATTTATCTGGTAAAAGAGAAAGGCGAATGGAGTGAATTTAATGAGTTTACAACAAATAGATTTATACCTAAATGACAAGCTAAAAGAAAACAACAACTACATTGTTTTTACTTTTTATGAGTTAAGAGTAAAACTTAATTTGACATCTGAAGAAAAATTAAATTTTCTTCATTTAATAGCGACAAAATTAGAAAATAATAACTATAAGATTTATAGAACAGGACAAAATTATATCTACGAAGGAAAAAAAGTATAAAGTAGAAGAAAACCAATTATTAGTTACGATAAAGGAGAGAAAATAAGTGGAAAACAACAAGTATTTTAAACAATTCGTAGATAGATTAGATGTGAATTAAAAAGCTTTATATACACTAAAAGAAAATGAAATAACAATATTAGGAGAATTAAGTAAATATAAAAAATTTCAATTAAAAGATATGGGATTATTACAAAATGAAATAAATAAAATTGAAGAAATGATGGATTTATAGCTTTAAGAAATGATGAAATAATTGGCTTAATCACATACATGATAGAATCTAACGAATGTGAGATATGTTCATTAAATAGTTTTATTGAAAATAAAGGCATTGGGACAGCTTTAATAAATAAAGTTAAAGAATATGCAAAGAAAAATAATTGCACAAGAGTTAAATTGGTTACAACGAATGATAATATTAGAGGATTAGAATTTTATCAAAAAAGGGGATTTACATTTTCTAATTTATTTAAGAATAGTATTGAAGAATATTCAAGAAAATTAAAACCACAAATACCACTATATGCATATAATGGATTACCTATAAGAGATGAGATTGAGCTAGAGATGATTGATATACAATAAATTATTGTATTATAGCAAAAAGACAAAAATATAACAAAATTATGGACAAATATTAGTCCAAATATGTTGTATTTTTTTCGTTTTTATGGTATATATTTTGAGATATTTTATAAAAATTAGAGGTGGAATATGACTCGTGAAGATTTTATGAGAATATTTATAGATGTAAGCAATAAAATCATTTCATTGGGGATTGATAAAGGATATTTTGATCCAAGTAAAAAGGAAGAATTAGAAGACAAATTAAGAAGTATTATAAATAAAGATATACAAGAACTTGATGATTCACATGGATTAGCATATTTTAATCCTAATAATCAAACACTAGGATTTAATATAAATCAAATTACAACTGAAGGAGATGCAATAACACTTATTTTACATGAAGAAAAACACATATTAGACCAGTATATTGATTGGGATAATACAAAGCATATTGATAATAGTCATGTTGGATATCATCAGCAACATAGTGGAAATGGAATAGGGCAAAATGAATCAATTACAGATAGATTTGCAATTGAAATGGCAAAATCATTTGCAAATAATAATATTAGAAATACATCATTTGATGCATTTAATTTGAGCTTTCAAACAGATATGGTAAGGTATCAAGTTGAAGATAAATTAAACAAACTATTTTGTACATCAATGGGCATAACATTAGACGAACTTATAAGTATGCAAAATGATGAAAATATGGATAGATTAAATGAATTAATTGCAAGATTTAATGAATTTGCTAACTATGACAGGTATAGTGCAGCTATAGATGGAATATATGAATTAAGATATGGAGCAAATGGAAAAGAAGATGCTGAATTTGCAGAAGAAGATATAAGAAAAATGCATGAATATATTCAACTTGCTCAAGATGAGTTTGAAAAATATATCACACAAACAACTCCAGAAAAATTAGAAGACATTAAAGGAGAATTTATAACAACTGATACAAGATATAAAATAGATGATGAAAGAAAGAATGATTTAGTTAATAGAATTCATGGTAGTAAATCAAAAGAAACAAGTGATTCAAGTTTAGCAGATATATTTAGTATGTTAAGAATGGATTTAGAAGATGACTCTAAAACACAATCATTGCAATTAAATGGACAAATACAAAAATTAATAGATAATGGAACTATAATATGTGGAAGAATAATACGAGAAAATGGAATTGTAAGATTTGAAAGAGTAGAATCATCACAAATAGATAGTATTCCAGAAGATGAAAGAGGATTTGCAACAGCATCTATGGGAAGGGCTGTTTTTACAATTGATAAAGATGGTTTAATTCATAATTTCAAAGGTGTTGATTCACACTTATCTACATCAGAGTTAGGTCCAATGGACTTGGTAAATGCAAGATCTATTGAATATGCTCCAAGAACAGATGGATATAAAGTTAGTGCAGTAGTTTTTAATGACAAAAAACCAGAAATTAGAATTAATGGAACATCTCCATTGGAAGATATAGAAATTGAGGGAGATATAAATAAAAGATTAGCAGAAATGGGAGTAAAAGTTCCTACAATTAGCTATATAAGAGAAATTCCACAAGACTTTAGTATAAAATACGGACTTCCAATAAAAGTAGATGGTAGTTTAGATGAGTTTGAATCTGATTATGCTTTAGAAGATGATGAACGAAAAAAAAGATTGGGAGAAATTTATGGTAGTAATTATTCTCAAGAGTTAGGAGAAAATCAAAGACCAGAAAGTATGAGAGAATATTTGCAAAGAATAGGATTTTTATCATCTCCAGAGGTTCAAGCGAATGTTGAATCATTGGGATATTCAATGCAAGATTTTATTAATGCAGTAGATAGTTCTTATTCAAGAGGTCAAAGATATGGTCAAGCAGAAAGAATTATGGGTAGCCCTTTTAGAATTTCAGATTTAGAAACTTGTATAGCAAATGGTAATACAGAACAATTACAAACTATAATGGACTTTTCAGAAAAGCAAAATGGTAATTTTACAGAGCAATTAGCAGAAGTTTTTGGAAAAAATATAGCTGCACTTATGAGCAATGGTTGGGAATGTGAAAACTTAATACATAGACAGGATTTTTCACTTACAGGAGAATTTTGCGATGATTCATATTTTGATATATTTAAAAAACAAGCAGAAATAAAAGAAAAGTATAAAACAGAACCATACAAAGCAGATGCATTAATGGGAGAAATAAGGCGAAAATATACAGGACAAGTTATGCATATTGCATCATGTATTAAAGTCGTTCAAAATGCTATGTCGATGACAGGCAAAAGTCAAGAACAAATTGATAGTATATTAGATACATTTGTAGGAAGTTTTGCTAATAATTTAGATTTAGAAAAAATTGGACAGTTATTTCAAATTGATGAAAAGGCTGTAGAAGAAGTTCTGATGAGAGAATTTAGTGTAGGACAAAATTGGACAGAAAAAATGGCTGGACAAGATCGAAAAGAAGGTTTAGTTATGGATGAGGCAATATATAATTCACATATTGGAAATGAAGAATTTTATGCTAAAGTTTCTGGAATGATTACTGAAAGAATAAAGATTAGACAAAGTCAAAAAGGTAAAGACGGATTTACAGATTGCATAGAAGATGATGAAACAAGGTTATCTTATATGCAAGATGCTACTAGAACAACTAGAAATAGTGTATTAGGAGATGTTAATATAGGACATACTAATGATGAACAAAATTTAGAATAGAGGTTAAAAATGGTTAGTGTAAAAGATGCAAATGCAATGGCAGAAGTTATTTATTATTTAAAAGGAATAAAACAGGAAGATATAAATAAAATTCCTAAAAAACTCATGCAATATTTAAACGAAAATGCATCAAAAGAGCATATATGCAATTTTGATTATAATAAACCTTTAAAAGAATTAGATATTCTTGATGAAGCAAGAGGTATTATAGGAATGATATGCTACAATTATTGGTGTGTCACTGAACAACAAAAAGAACAATATTTAAAAAAATTAAGTATGAATGAACAACAATACCAGGAAATATTACATGAAAAATATAATCCTGATAATATATTTAAAAATAAACAAAAACATACGGAAAACAATCAGATGCAAGCAACAGCAATTGTAGAATATAAAAATGATTCATTATTTAAAAAAGTAAAAAAATTTTTATTAAGCATTTTGAATATAAGATAATACATAAAATAAAAATATTTTATAGAAAAGATTTTATGCAAATTCTATCATCACTAAAAATACAAGATGTATTATATGGCAGATATAGTCGTGATGAAGTTATTCAATATATAAAAAGTTGCTATGGACAAGATATAGAAATAGATGAAGAATTAATAAAAGATATTGGATTTTGTTATTATTCTGACGAAGATATATATTTTGAAAGTGAAGAATTATTAAATAAACATTTGAAATATAAAAATAGAGAATCAAATTTAGAAAAATAGTATGTGAGGTTTAAATGAAATTATCAGAATATTGTGATAAAAATGAAACATTGTGGTATAAAATAGAACAAGAAAATGTTGAAAAATTAATTAAATATATAAATAACAATATAGATGATGACTTATTTAAAATTGCTAATACTAACAATAGTCTAGAAGTATTTAATAAATTAAAAGTATGGCTTTTTAAATTCTATAATAAACAATTATTAGATGGATTAAACTATATTGAAGCAGATTATGAAAGATTTAAAAAAGGCTTGATATATTCACTAATATTAGGAGTAACTAGAAATAAATCAAATACAGATTTATTATATGATATTTTAAAATCAGCTAATATTATAGAAAAAATGATTGTATATGAAGATGATACTTATGAAATTATTTCAAAAGACTTTGGAAATATACAATTTATGAAAGCAGAAGATAGTTTTATAAATGATAAAGAAACATTGGATTTTATAAGAAAATTAGGAGATAAAATTCAAGATGGATGCCACGAAATTTCATTTTATTTAATAGAAAAATATGAAATGTTTAAGGCAGTAACATCAATATGTAAAAAAGGTATAGATAATAGTTATTATCACTCATTTATACTTGATGATGAAAATAATGTTATTGATTTTACAGCTAATTTAATTATGCCGAAAGAACAATATTATTTATTGCAAGAAGTTAATGAATTAAATTGCATAAATTATAAAGAATATTTAGAAGAAAAAGATAATTCTATAAAGTTTGATGAAAGTAAAACATTATACAATCTTTTAAGAAATGCCATATATAAACAATATTTAGAGGAGTAATTAAATACACATGGGAAAGAAATATGTTCCACCAAAAGGAACAAGACATATATTATTGCCTAAAGATATTATTGAAGGAAATATTGACCAAAGTAAAATGCGAGATAATGTGAAACAGTCATTAATTTCACTTTCAAAAAGATTAAAAAGTATAACTCCAGAACAATTTAAAATGCTTAGTCAAAAGCCAGAGTTACGAGATACGTTTATCTGTTTAAGATGGTTAGCATATTCGGTTGGTATATTTTCTAATGAGTACATAGATCCAAATACAAATCATAAAAAAAATGAGGTATATATGAATGTGACACCAAGATTATTTACAAAAATAGGTGGAGCAAGTGTTATGAATTTTTCAGAGCACTCTTTAGTAAAAATTGATAGATGAGAAGGAAATATCAATCAAAGAGAATTTGATAAAAGAATGAAATTTCAGCATGATTTTTATAAAGAATATGGAGAAGAAAGCTAAAGAAGGAGAGATTGATGATGGAATTAAGAATTATGTATTTTGTGCATGGAACTACAGTTGATAATGCTGCTGGAAAATGTAGTGGCTGGAAACAAGTTGAACTAACTGATTTAGGAAGAGAGAGAGCAATAAAATTAGGTGAAATACAAAAAGATGCAGGTTTTGATGTGATATTTACATCAGATTTGATAAGAGCAATTAATTCAGCTAAGTTGGCTTTTCCTAATGTAAAGCATATTCAAGATAAGAGATTAAGAGAATGTAACTATGGAGATTTAGATGGTCAAGACATGTCATTAGTTATTTATGAAGAACATATAGAGAAACCTTTTCCAAATGGAGAATCTCTAAAGGATGTAGAAAGAAGAATTGATGATTTTATAAAATTTCTAAAGGATAATTACCACGGAAAAAAAGTGGGAATAGTTGCTCACAGAGCACCACAGTTAGCTTTTGAAGTTTTAACGAAAAATATATCTTGGGAAGAAGCAAATAGAAATGATTGGAGAAAAGCAAAAGCATGGCAACCAGGCTGGGAATATATAATTAAATGAAATATGAAGAAACAATTTCTTGGAAAAATAGTAAAAATATGTGAATTTTATAGTTGAAAAAGTGGTCCATTTTTCACTTGACAAATACAAGTTTTCTTTTTTACTTAAAAATATTCAAATTATAGGTTTACAATAGATATGTCACAATAAATGAAAAAATAAAAAATGAGAAATACCAAAAATATGATAAAATGTTTTTAACGACAAAAACTTTTTATTGGAGGTATTTCTCATGAATAGTATAACACAAGATATTAA
>ERZ780149.3005-NODE-3005-length-14751-cov-4.581587_pt1 | contig 14751 bp, 15 predicted proteins | sample MGYA00511367_ERZ780149 | MGnify/ENA primary metagenome ERZ780149 (study PRJEB29588, sample SAMEA2153852) | human gut metagenome | biome: human gut; feature: human-associated habitat; material: faeces | place: Denmark | collected 2008/2010 ... | reverse complement strand
TCCTATTTGAAAAAACGTACCTGCATTTACATTGCACTGGCGGCAAATTATGAAAATGGAACTTCACAAAAAATCTGGCTGGATGTGTATGTGCCGGGAAAACCGAGAGCCTTAAAGAAAAAGCATTTGCAAATTTCCTCGAAAAAAATTAAAATAAAGCAGTACCCGGATTATGTAATGAAAATCCAGTACTCAACCAAGAAATCATTTAAAAAGGCGAAGACGGTCTCAAACAAGGGAAGGCTGGTACGTGCGATTAAGAAATTGAAACGAAATACAACGTACTATATCCGCTATTGCTCGAATACGGTAGTTGATACGGATGCCGGACAGAAAAGTGTGTATGGACAATGGTCTAAGACTTTAAAAGTGAGAACAAAAGGGTAATGAAACAGAGGAGATTTAATACATTATGAAGACAAGAGAAGAAGCACTAACCTATGGGTTATCCTTCCCGGACACATATCAGGACGCACCATTTCGAGATGCCAACTGGCAGCTTGTAAGAGTGAAAAGAAGTAAAAAAGTTTTTTTGTGGACTTATGAAAGGGAGGGACTTCTCTGTCTGAATGTAAAGGTAACGCCGGAGAGCAGAGATTTCTGGCGTGGTATTTATGATTCTGTAGTGCCGGGATGGCATCAGAACAAGGAACACTGGAATACGATTGTTTTGGATGGAACCATCCCGGATGCAGATGTTCGAAAAATGATTTATGAGAGTTATGAACTTGTCACGGATAATCCGACAAAACGGATTTATGAAGCAGTGAAAAAGATTCCGAAAGGGCATGTGGCAACTTACGGACAGGTTGCTGCCATGGCAGGAAATGAAAAAATGGCGCGTGCGGTTGGAAATGCGCTTCATAAAAATCCGGACCCGGATAATATCCCTTGTTTCCGTGTGGTGAACAGTAAGGGAGAACTTTCAGGGGCTTTTGCTTTTGGTGGTGCCAATGTGCAGGCAGAACGGCTGATGGCAGACGGTGTTGAAGTGGAAGATGGAAAAGTAGATTTGACCCGTTATGGAATCAAGTAAAATTCCGATATATAAAACAGAGTCATGGATGATAATATGAGATAAAAGGATTTATCGATGACAAAGTGAGGAATTTACATGAAAACAACAGGGGAAAGTTTCCAAATGACGAGCGGGAGCGTACAGGGCGTACAGGAGAGAGAACAGGATATATGGAAAAAAGTGTGCGAACAATTGACGGACATAACTTCTGGTATGTCAGAGGAAGAAAAACAAGACTATGAGAAAAAGATTCGGGCAAAATTGCAACGAGGTGCGAACTTATCTGTAGAGGAGTTAAATTATCTGAGAATTCACAATCCCGAATTATATCGAAGTGCAATGCGTGTAAAAACAGCAAAACAACAACTGAAAGAGCAGTTAAGACACTGTAAATCGAAGCAGGAAGCAAATACTCTCATTGCCTGGACAATTTCCAGAATCAGTGACAAAGACCCTGACAAAACATATCTGACAGCGGGATTGCGGAAAGTCGCAGAAGAATTCAAGAAAAGCTTCCGGTACGCCAGACTGCCGGAAACCAACGACCAGAAAAAAGATAAAAAAGCACGTGGTAAGAAAAAACAGGATAAGAATTCATCCGATATGTTTGGCTCCTTATTACAAATGCTGACACCGGAGCCTTTGTTGAGCGAAAGCCTTCAAAACTTTATAGGGGTAAACTAATTTTGTGTCAAATTTTAATACTAGTTTGTTAGAAATTTCAGTAATATAAAAGAAAAACCTTGTGACTCGTGGGCGCTTTCGCTCGTTAAGTGCGTAGCGGTAGGGGCACTGAAAATACCAGTGCCACATACCGACGCACTTAAAACCCACGAGTCACAAGGTTTTTCTTTTATATTACTGGGACTACGAAGAAATTAGCAATAAACACTTGACACAAAATTAACTCCCTTTCACCTTGCCTCGTCCCCAGTTTTAGTGGTATAATCTGTTTATGAAAATAATTGATAAAAAATATCAAAAGGGGGCTTTTATAATGGAAAAACAGATATTTACAAACGAGGTTATTTTATCTTGGCTTCAATATTATGCAAAGAATACAACAATTGATTTGGAACATGTGAAAATTATTGATATTACAAAGAAAAACAAGAATGTAATTCCTACGGTTGAATCACATAAAACGACAATGGTATTTACCAATGCAGGAATTGACGATATTTTTTACCGCTTGTGGAATGCCGGGCTTGGTGAGTGTGAGGTTTGGTACAATGACGGCTCAGAACCGGACGGACCGATTTTGAACAGTCAGGTAAAGGATATGATTAACCGTGGAATCAATGCTTCTGCCGGAATGCTGATTGTCAATCCAAATGCGAGAAACACGGCAAAAATCGGCATTGGCAATGAATTTTTCAAAAAGGGCTCTATTCAGTATGTGGGAAGTGAAATTCGTGCTGTTATTTTAAATAAAATGATGGTGGATACGCAGGACGATGTCTGTGTTATCGGAGGAGAGAGTATTGCCATTGAGACCGCTCTTTTGGCTCCGGAAGGAACGGTTATTGCTGTTGAATATAGTGCTACAGACCGTGATACAATGGAGGAAAATGTAGACCATTTTGGGTTGCAGAATGTAAAAATTATTGACCACGTGGATGAAGAAACAATGCGTGACTGTCCGGTTCCTTCGACGGTATTCATGGTAGCCAGCGCAAGTATGAATCAGGAACTTGAGTATTTTGTTAAGAAGAATCCAAATGTTCATGTTGTCATTTATACGTTGGATTTTCAGGTGGCAGCAGGAGCTGGTGAGATGCTTTCGAAATTGGGAATTCAGGATGTGGAGACAATTCAGATTGCGGTTTCCAGATTGTCTGCAAATCATTCCTTTAAACAGCAGCCGGCTCCTTGGATAATTACGGGTAGAGGAGAATAAGTTCTATGATATTACAAGAAGGAAAAAAGAAAAACAGCTACATTATTGAGGGGCTTTTCCTTCCGCTTCAAACGGAGAAAAGATTGGAAGCACTTGGCATGACGAAGGGAACTCCGGTGGAAGTTTTAAACCGGAAGCGAAGTGGAACGATGATTGTGCGTGTGCGAGGAACGCGTTTTGCATTAGGCAGGGGGATAACTGGGAAAATTGAAGTCGCGGAGGATAAAAAACAATGAGTCAAAATTTGGTGGTTGGTTTTATTGGTAATCCAAATTGTGGAAAAACAACGTTGTTTAACGCTTTTACCGGTGCCAATTTAAAGGTGGCAAACTGGCCTGGTGTAACGGTTGAGAAAGTAGAGGGTGCGCTAAAATACCATAATAATACATATCGGCTTGTAGATTTGCCGGGAACATACAGTCTTACTTCTTATACGATGGAGGAACAAGTGAGCAGACAGTATATTCTAAGTGATGATGTTGATGTTATTGTGGATGTGGCAGATGCATCTTCACTGGAACGAAATTTGTATTTGACGCTGCAGCTTTTAGAGCTTGGAAAGCCGGTTGTGTTAGCGTTAAATATGATGGATATTGTGGAAAAGCGTGGAATGGAAATTGATTTGCATCGTCTGCCGGAGATGCTTGGAATTCCGGTTATTCCTGTGTCTGCCAGAAAACGTACCGGACTTGAAATTCTGATGCATGCTGTGTCGCATCACAAGGATGCGGTTATGCCGGATAAACTCGTTCATCATCATACAATGCCATCACATCACAAACATGACCATCATGCCGATCATGCCATGGTATATAGTGATGAAATTGAAGATAAGATTGATAGTATTTCGGATGCTTTGCAGAAACGGTATCCCGAAATAATTCATGTACGATGGTGTGCAATTAAACTCTTAGAAGGAGATAAAGAAATTTCTGAAAAATATCCGGTTGATTTGCCACAAGTGATTGACCGCAGTTATGAATCAGAAATTATTAACCAGAAATATGAATTCATTGAAGAAATTGTTCAGGAAGTGTTGGTAAACAAAGAGGAGAAGGCGCAGTCAACGGATAAAGCTGACCGTATTTTGACTCATCCGATTTTCGGAATTCCGATTTTTTTAGGGATTATGGCACTTGTATTTCTGTTGACCTTTACGGTGGGAGATTTTATATCCGGGTACTTTGAATTGGCAGTAGAATGGTTAAGTGGATTTATTTCAAACGCATTGGCAGCATGGCAGGTTAATCCGGCGGTTACATCGCTTTTGGTAGATGGAATTATAGCTGGTGTAGGTGGTATATTGACATTTTTGCCTAATATTTTTATTTTGTTTTTGGCACTTGCTTTTTTGGAAGATAGCGGATACATGGCAAGAGTGGCTTATGTTATGGACGGCATTATGGGGCGGATTGGGTTATCCGGCCGTGCCTTTATTCCGATGATTCTCGGATTTGGGTGTTCGGTGCCGGCAGTCATGGCGTCAAGGGCATTAGAAGATAACAAGGATCGTATGAAAACAATGTTAGTCACGCCTTTTATGTCATGCAGCGCAAGGCTTCCAATTTACATTTTGTTTTCGCAGATGTTTTTTGGGAAACATGCAATGATAGCAGCTTACTCAATGTATGTCATTGGGTTAGTTGTTGCTGTTTTTGTTGCTTTTATTCTTCATATTGTAGATAAAAAAGAAGCAAATGGAATGCTTATTATTGAATTGCCGGAGTATAAAGCACCAAGTGCCCGTACGATTTGGATTTATGTTTGGGAGAAAGTAAAAGATTATTTGACGAAGGCCGGAACCGTAATTTTCCTTGCTTCTATTGCTATGTGGCTTCTTTTAAATTTTGGAATACATGGTTACACAAATGAGATGTCGGAAAGTTTTGGAGCAGCAATCGGACATTTTATCGTGCCTGTGTTAAAACCGATTGGTCTTGGTTACTGGCAGATAGCCGTGGCCTTGATTGCCGGAATATCGGCAAAGGAAGTTGTTGTATCAAGTTGTGCTGTTTTGTTTGGAATAGCAAATGTAAATTCGGCAGCCGGTATGGGAGCGCTGCATCAGGCACTTGGTGCGGCCGGATTTGGTATGGTAAATGCCTATTGTCTTATGATTTTTTGCCTGCTGTATATCCCTTGTTTTGCTACGCTGGCAACGATTCGTAAGGAAAGCGGAAGTACTAAATTTATGTTTTTAGCAGCTGGATTTCAGCTGGTTATGGCATGGCTTGCATCATTTGTGGTATTTCAGGTTTTTTAGTACATTTTTAGATAAAGTTTCCTTTACACTTGGTAGTAAACGTCGTATAATTTGAGTGTAAAATATAGCGTTTTTCTTATAAGGAAAATTTATATGCTATCAAGGAGGATTTATATGCAGAAGAAGCAGGCAAAAGTTTTTGCAGGATTGTTAAGTATGTCCTTAGCTGTTTCCCTTATGACACCGTTGCAAGGTGTTTCCGGTCAAGCAGCAAGAAGAAAAATTGCACTGTCCAAAAAGAGTGTTACGATGACAGTGGGACAGAAGAAGACAATTCGTATCAAAAACGCAAAAGGAAAGCGTATCAAATGGAGTATTAAGAAAAAAAGCATTGCAAGTTACAAAAAGAGCGGTAAGTATGCTGTAAAACTGACCGCAAAGAAAAAGGGAACAACGACCCTTACCTGCAAGGTGAAAAATGGCAAGTGGAAGAGTTACAGGTGTAAAGTTAAAGTCAAAAAGGCTACGCTTGTCCGTACGCCGGTGGCAACAAATGATGTCGTAAAACCGACAGCAACACCAACTGTAACACCGACGGCGACACCAACTGTAAAACCGACGGCAACACCAACTGTAAAACCGACGGCGACACCAACTGTAAAACCGACGGCAAAACCAACTGTAAAACCGACGGCGACACCAACTGTAAAACCAACGGCAACACCAACTGTAAAACCGACGGCAAAACCAACTGTAAAACCGACAGCAACACCAACGGCAACACCGGCAGGTGAATTTGCAGAAAAAACGTATTTGTCTACCGGTTTTGAAGACGGAACGGATGGATTTACCGGACGTGGAGCAGCAAAAGTAGCAGTGGCTTCCGGCGGAAGAAGTGGAAATTGTCTTTCTGTAACCGGACGTACGAGCACATGGAACGGAGCTGAATTGAATGTAACGGATTCGATTGTGAAGGGTGCAACGTATTCGATTTCGGTATGGGTAAAACAGACTTCAGGTTCTGACAAGACGATGAAATTGTCCGGAAACTTAGCTGTGTCTGGTCAACAGGATAGTTATCCGGCAATTAAAGACAATACAACAGTACCAAGTGGTTCGTGGGTAGAGTTAAAAGGCATTTACACGGTGCCGGCTTCCTTTACTAAACTGACCTTTTATGTGGAAGGACCGTCTGATACCTTTGATTTCCTTGTGGATGATGTCACGATTAAACAGATTTCTGCAGGCAAAGAGCCTTATAATCCGGAAAGTCTCACCAGTATTAAAGCTACCTACAATGGCATCTTTGAGCGCATGGGCAATGTGTTGAGCTATAATACATCATGGAACGATGGTTATCAGATGCAAAGTGACGAGACAATGAAATTCGTGAAACATCACTACAATAGTTACACACTGGAAAATGAATTGAAACCGGCGCAGATTTTGTCTGACTGGAGTGGTACGATTTCTGTGAGCGAAGCGAAAAAACTTGGTTATGTGATTCCGGATGGTTACACCGAATCGACGGTTGGCAAGTTGAATTTTGACAGTGTGGACAAAATTCTTGAGATTGCCAATCAGTATGGACTTCAGATGCGTGGACATGTGATGCAGTGGCATCAGCAGACATCAACGCGTTTCTTCAAGGAAGGATATAGCAGCAGTGGCGCTAATGTCTCGAAAGAAGTGATGGACAAACGACTTGAATTTTATATCCGTTCTGTAATGAAACATGTCATGGATAAGGAAAAGAGTTTGACCGGTAAGGCAGGGTCCCTTGTTTATTGCTGGGACATTACGAATGAGTATACACACCGTACCAATGATCCGGCAGCTACAAGCTGGATGGACGTTTATGGTAACATGGGTCTGAAACCGACTTATGTGAAAAAAGCTTATGAAATTGCTTATGATGAGTTAAAACAATATGGATTGCAAGAGGATGTTACGTTATTTTACAACGATTATAATGAGTATGATGTTGCAGATGAAATTGTAGAACTCATTAATTACATTAATGAAGGAGAAGAAGCAAAAATCTGTGGTGGAATCGGTATGCAGAGCCATATTACCGTGAATTATCCTTCTCTTGAGAAATATGGAACAGCAGTGGATAAGTTTTTGGCAACCGGACTTCAGGTTCAGGTTACAGAATTGGATACCGGAATCGAAGATGGACAGACAGAAGAGGATCTGGCAAATCATTATTCCGATATTATGAAACTGCTTATTTCCAAGCAGGAAAATCGTGATAAATCCGTAAATGCCCGCGGTATTACCGGCGTTACGGTGTGGGGACTTTATGATACCATATCATGGAGAAAACCTACGTCATGTCTTTTGTTTGGCAGTGGATTGGATGATCCGAAAGCTGCATTTTATTCATTTATTGATGCGGCGACCAAATAGGCTGTAAACAGTTGTGACATTTTTCCAACCGTTTCTACAGTGATGATAGAAAGTGCGTAGTGATTATGTTAAAATGAAACAAATTTTGATTTGTGAAAGGAGATTTTATACATATGAAATATTCAATTGAAGGAGCACCATTGCCGGTTGTTATTTGTGATTTGGAGCCAGGCGAGTCTATGATTACCGAAAAAGGAGCTATGTCGTGGATGACACCAAATATGAAAATGGAGACATCCGGCGGCGGAATGGGAAAAATGATTGGACGTATGTTTAGCGGCGAAAATATGTTTCAGAACCGTTATACAGCAGAAGGCGGACCTGGACAGATTGCATACGCTTCCAGTTTTCCGGGTTCAATTTTGGCATTTGAAATTGGAAATGGAAATGAGATAATTGCACAGAAGAGCGCATTTCTTGCTTCTACGGATGGAGTGACATTATCGGTTGCGTTCCAGAAAAAATTAGGTGGCGGTCTGTTTGGTGGCGAAGGTTTTATTATGCAGAGACTTTCCGGCAACGGTACGGCTTTTGTAGAAATTGATGGTTATGTAAAGGAATATGAGCTGGCAGCAGGGCAGCAGATGATTATTGATACCGGCTACTTAGCTGCGATGGATACAACCTGTACGATGGATATTACAACCGTTAAGGGACTGAAAAATAAAGTGCTTGGTGGAGAAGGATTCTTTAACACTGTAGTGACCGGTCCTGGTAAGATTTATCTGCAGTCGATGCCGATTAACCAGATGGCAGGTGTTCTGCAACCATTTTTATCAACAAACAAATAATCTTTTACAAAGGGTGAATCTCTTGCTATAATAGACATGAAAATGTGTTAAAGGAGATGATTCCAATGGTAAAAACCGTGTTAAAAATTGACGGTATGATGTGTAGCATGTGCGAATCGCATATGAATGATTTGATTCGTAACCATTGTAAGGTGAAAAAAGTTTCTTCCTCTGCAAAAAAAGGAGAAAGTGTTGTAATCAGCGAGGAATCGTTAGATATTCCTATGTTGGAAAAGGAAATTAAGGAAATTGGTTATGAATTAGTTTCCCATACAAGTGAGCCTTATGAGAAAAAAGGATTGTTCCGTCGATAAGAATTACTCGATTTTGTCTCCGATTACGGTATGCAGTGTGTGTTCCGTAATCGGAGTTTTTTTATGGGAAAAATCACGGTAATCCGATGGGGAAAATCCAGTCTGTCTCTTAAAAAGTTTGGAAAAAGTAAAAGCATCATTGTATCCAACACAGTAGGCAATATGCTGGATAGACATAGAGTTTTCTTCCAACAATTGTTTTGCCTGATTAATGCGGTACTGCGCAAGATATTCCTGTGGAGTATAACCGGTGGCGTGCTTAAATAACCGTGTCAGATAGGAGCGGTTTAATCCGCAATAATCCGCAATGTCCTGAATGCGGATTGGGTCTGAATATTTTTGTCTGATAAAACAGATGGTGTTTTGAATATAAGTCAGCGCATCTGTTTTCTTTTTTTTCATCTTTTTATCTAGATTTGCTACTTGAACCATATGCTGGAATAATTGATATACATTGCCAATGCAGGCGTATTCATCCTCGTGATTTGTAAGAATATTCCGCAGACAACGTTCTGTTTTTGGGGCATGTTCACGCAGGGAGAGAACGGGATTTGTTTCTGATAAACCGCAGCGATTCAGCATTTCCTTGATTTTGAAGCCATCAAACTGAATCCAGATATAGTTCCATGGATTGTTTTCGCCGGCTTCGTAGTAGGATGGTGTATGAGCCGGTATAACAAAGATATCATGTTCTTTTACGGCAAATTCTTTGTTCTGGATACGGAGAAGACCTTCACCGCTTACGACATAATGCAGAATATATAATTTGCGGATAATTGGACCATATCCGTAAGATGGGTCACATTTTTGACATCCGACCTCATACAGATTGACATCATCGTAGGATGAATAATTTACCAGATATACTTCGTCAAATGTTTTTGCAGCCATGAATAGTCCCCCTTTTGCTTGATTTTACCATGTTACTCCTTCTTGTGTCAAAGAAAATTGGTAACATTTTTCCAAAACAAGGTCACAAAATGACATGGTGATAACGGGGGTATTGTTGTACACTTATTAAATCAGGAAGTAAATAAGGGGGACCGAGAAATGCAGTTTAAAGAGTGTTATCAAAATCCGTTTATTGAGGAGCGTGCCGATCCATACATTACATTGGGACCGGATGGATTTTATTATTTCACCGCTTCTTATCCAATGAAAAGTGCAGACGACAAGGATGGATATGACCGTGTGATTTTGCGGCGGGCAAAAGATATTTCAGAACTTGCATCGGCAGAAGAAATTACTATTTGGAAAGTGGCAGATACAACATTAACACATCGTTTTATCTGGGCGCCGGAACTGCATTATATCGCAGGACGCTGGTATGTGTTTTATGCCGGAAGTGAGGACAAGGAAAATAACTGGGCATTTGACTGTCACGTTCTTGTCTGCGACAGCGATGATCCATATACCGGAACTTGGAGTGAAAAGGGAAAATTCCAAAAGCGGGAAGACGATGATTTTTCTTTCACCGGTTTTTCCTTGGATATGACATATTTTGAAAATGGTGAACGCTCTTATGTGATTTGGGCGCAGCATAGTCCGGAGAAAATTTCATGCCTGTATTTGGGTGAGGTTAATCGCGAGGAGCCGTGGAAATTAATTTCGCTTCCGATGCTTTTAACCGAGCCGGAGTATGACTGGGAAAAAGTCCGCTATGCCGTAAATGAAGGACCTGCGGTTGTCAAACATGATGGCAGAATAATGGTTTTCTTTTCAGCGTCCGGTACTGGTCCGGAGTATTGTGTAGGAGTAATTTCTGCCAAAGAGGGAAGTGAATTGCTAAAGCGGGATTCATGGACTAAGCAGAACACACCGGTGCTTACATCCGAAGATTTACATGAGGAATTTGGACCCGGACACAATTCATTTACAAAAGATAAGGATGGAAATGATATTTTCGTATATCATGCCAGAAGTCTGGAATGTTTTGAGGGAAGATGCGGATATTCGGAAAATGACCCTCTGCATGACCCATGCCGGCATGCAAGAGTGAGAAAAATAGTGTGGGAATAAAAAAATGAAGTTCATTCGTATCGAGACAAGATAATGTTTCGCATTATAGTCTCTCACGAATGAACTTCATTTTTGTTTGATATTATGGGGTGAGGTTTTCTCTTATTAAAATCCTGCACCCATTTTCCCATCCAAATCGTGTATTATATAGAAAGTAATTATTTTCTACCATGCATGCAAAAGAAATTGTAGTAAAGGAGTATCAGGCAATGATAAATAAATATGCCGGGATAGAGTATGAGGACGTCGTGCGGCAGTATGCAGATGACATAACCAGACTATGTGTTGTCTGGACGCAGAATGAGGAGGCAGCAAAGGACTGCTTTCAAAATACGTTTCTGAAACTCTACCAGACCGAACAAACCTTTCGAGAGGAAGAACATATAAAAGCGTGGCTATATACAGTTGCGCGAAATGAATGCAGAGATTACCACAGGCAGTTCTGGAATCGAAATGTGGATATTGGATATGTGCCACAGGAGAACCAAAAGGCTGGCTCCTTGCAAATAGAAGATGAAGAAACAGAGCAGCTTGTTGTGGCTCTGCGAAAATTACCTTTTCGATACCGTGAAGTAATTGTGCTTTATTATTATGAAGAATATGGCACGGGTGAAATTGCAAAAATGCTGCATACAAGTGTGAATACGGTGAAATCAAGACTTCGCAGAGGCAGAGAAAAACTCGCTGCTATCATGAAAAATTAACAGGGATTAAACAGGAGGCATAATGATGGATATTAAAAAAATAGATAAGATTAAAGCCCCGGAAGACTGGGTGGAAGAGGCACTGAATCCGGAAAAGATACAGGGTATTTCCCATAGGAGAAATTCAATGAAAAAACTTCGGACAGCGGCTGCGGCGGTAGTGATTTTCCTTTTGTGCGGAACTTTTGTAACTGTGGCGGCAACGAAATCCAATGTGTTTCAATCGCTTTTGGAAAATATGTTTGGCAAGGAAAATGTCACCGAGGTGGAGTTAAATCCAGAACCAACGAAACAGGTGGCAGACGTTAAGGCGGAAAAAGATGGCACGATACAATTACAGGAAAACATGATGGTGGTCGGAGAGAAAGAAAGTTTTATCAGTGAATATCATTTTGAGGGAGATGAGGAAAAAGTAGACCATGTGTACACAGTAGTTTCCAATGGATTAAAGAAAATGACACCGGTTGCTTTTGAAAGTGTACTTGACGGGGAAAAATGCGGTTTTCAATATGTGGCAAGCGGCAACGAAATTTATGCCTTTAATTACACGGGAGGAATTACCGAGATTTTCTCTTATTATAAAAACGGCATAATTTACGGTGTAAGAGAAGAAAAAAATGCGACAAAAGGTTATTTGGTGGAAATCAATCTGGCAGAGAAAACGGTGAAAAAAATATCCGGCGGTAACATGATATGCAATTTTGTTATGTCACCGGAAGGTAGTAAAATTTTGTGCAATCACAGGGGAGACGGCTACTGGTCAGTCTTTGATATTGCTTCGCAGACGGAGAAAAAAATAAGTCAGAAACTCGTGAATGGATATGCCAGAACAACAGAAATTGAGTTTTTGGATGAAAACCGAATTTTAACCTACGGTGAGTCAATTTTTAAAAACAGTACAGAAGAGGATTCTACATGCGTAGTAAATTTACAGACCATGAGAATTGAGAAGAAATATTCAGGTGTCGGCCTTGTTAATATGAAATGGTCTTACCGTTACCACCACAAAAAGAAATCACTGGAATTTTATGAAATTACCGGAAATCAGTCATTTACCATTCCGGATGTTAAGGATAGTGGCGATGTAATTGATGTAAGTGGTGATTATGTATTATTTGGAAATCTGGAGGAGAAAAAACAGGCGGTTTATCTCATTCAACTCACAAATCATACGTGGAAGAAGATGAATATTCCGGGGAAATTGAGAAATGATATGGAAATTCATCTGGTGAAAACGCAGAAGAAAATTCTGATTACAAACAAAAAGAGAGCGTATTTGGTGGATGTGAGTGCGCTGTAAATAGATACGGTCAGAGGCATAAAAATAAAAACACATTGCAATGGGAAGCAGTGTGTTTTTATTTTGGAAGTGTTTCTTTGCTTCTTGTGTAGGGCTTTTTCTCATCGGTAAGTTCCGCAAGGTAATCCATGCTTGTATTGTAATAGACAGCAAGTCGCCTTAGCACTTCAATCGGCATGCTCCGGCTGTCTGTCTCATAATGTGAGTACGTACGCTGGCTAATGTGTAAGTAGTCTGCAATGTCTGTTTGTTTTAAATCGTGGTCTTCTCGCAAATCACGAATACGCTGCATTTTCATGTAAAAAACCTCCTAGGATTAAGGGTGATTTTAAACGGATGAAATCCGAGCAAAACTTCAGATGAAGCAATCAATTGGGTGAAATCACAAGTGGGTAATTCGATTGATGCGGATGGTGCTTACGGTGTCCAATGCGTGGATTTGATTCGGGCATATTATAATTTTTTAGGGGTTGCACAAGTTAGAGGAAATGGATGCGATTATGCAACGAATCAACTTCCGAGCGGATGGACAAGGATAAAGGGAGCACAGCCACAAAAAGGCGATATTTTGGTGTATACCGGTGGGTATGGTCATGTGGCAATATATGAATCGGACCATATTACATATCATCAGAATTATAATGGGAAAAAGAAAGTTACACGAGAGACATTTGCGTATAATAGTCCGGCATATATCGCGAATTATACACCATATTGGGGTGTTGTTAGACCTAATTTTTCTTTTGGAAATATTGGTGCATATGGTGAAATGACAACGCCGACGATACATACGGATAAGGAAGTAATATAAGACGGGTTTTGAAAAAACTTTGAGCGTAGAACGTCCCTCTTATTGGTGGTGTCGTTTTACGCTCTTTTTATATGCCGAAATTTGGTTTGTTTGGCACGATTTAATGTTCTTTTTGAGGGGTGTAAGTCGCCTGACGATTGTAAGCAAATATATTGACTTTGCACTTTGATTGTGCTAGTATATATACAAACAAGGGTGGGGCGCAGATGTTCTCCTTGTAGTGATAGAAATAAAAGAATTTAGGTAATTAAGGAGGATACTGTTTGGGAGCAAAAGATTTAGCAGAGAAAAATTTACTACAATACAAAGATGTATTTTCAGACATTGTAAATGTAAACTTATTTGGTGGCAGATGTTATGTGTCAGCGAAAGAGTTGTCGCGGGAACCCGGCGAGTTGATTACGAAAGCTGTTTCAGATGATAAACTTTGCCAGTTACAGATGGATGTGCCAATGAAGTGTAAGAAGGATAATATAAATTTCTTCTTATGTCTGGAAAATCAGAGTGACAAAAATAATGTTATGCCAGTGCGTGATATGGGGTACCAGCACGCCAAATATATGGAGCAGATCAAGGAAGCAAAAGAAAGTAATCGGAAAACCGGCAATTATCCAAACCCGATGACAAAAGAACTTAACGATTCACAGAAATTAAGTCCGGTCATCACGTTGGTTTTGAATTACAGTCAGAAAGAATGGGGAAAACCAAGATGTCTGAATGATATGCTGGAGTTCCCGGAGGATATGAAATGTGAGTTGGAGCCATGGATACCCTCGTATTCGGTTTGTGTGATTAACCTGGCCAGTCAGTCAGAAACGACAATCCGCCAGTATCAATCAGATTTTAAATACATAGTCCGTTATCTGTCTTGTGGAAATGACAGAAAGAAACTGGATGGATATTTTCAAACAACAGAATTTGAATTAGACCATCCGGAGGCGTTTTTAGACTGGTTGTCTGCGGTGACAAACGACACGAGATATCGGAAAGCAAAGGAATTAATTGAAGAAACTGAAGGAAAAGGAGGAAAAATCAATATGTGTGTATTATTAGATATGTATGAGGAACGAGGAGTAGAGAAAGGAATTTCACAAGGAATTGAGGAAATCAACACATTATATCATTGCTTGTTAGCAGATAATCGAATGGAAGATATACAAAAAGCAATCATGGATACAGACTATCAGAAGGAATTGTTGCGGGAGTATGGGATAGGAGAGTAAGAGGAGGATATTATTTGGGAGCAAAAGATTTAGCAGAGAAAAATTTACTACAATAC
>ERZ780149.3001-NODE-3001-length-14771-cov-3.043626_pt1 | contig 14771 bp, 13 predicted proteins | sample MGYA00511367_ERZ780149 | MGnify/ENA primary metagenome ERZ780149 (study PRJEB29588, sample SAMEA2153852) | human gut metagenome | biome: human gut; feature: human-associated habitat; material: faeces | place: Denmark | collected 2008/2010 ... | reverse complement strand
CGGGAGCAGGCTCGGTGGTCTCAACCGGCTCAAGCGCCGGGTTGTAGTTCAGCGCGTCAAGCTCTACCTTGCCGAGATTGGCGCAGGACTTTGAAAGCGTGGTATAGCCGCAGTTGTTGGAAACGATCATGGCGTATCTTGAACCGCTCTCCTTGCTTTCATTGACGAGCAGACCGAATCCGAACGCAGTGTTCTTGCCGTCCTTGAGATTCGCAGCCAGCACATCGGCATAATCTGCGGTGAAGTTGAAAGCGATCTCAAAGCTGTAGCTGCCGTCAGTATCGTTGTCGTAAGCGACCGCAAGCTGAAGAGTGCCGAACAGGCAGTTATCGGCGTGGAGGCTTCCCCAGCTCTTGGCTGCGTTGCTCTGTATGTTGTCCGTCGCGGTCATTGCGGGATTGACGCGAAACTGCGCACCGCTTATGACACTGGTGTAAGCTATGTTGGCGTCGGTCACGCCGGGAGTAAAGTCATAGTTGAGGTCAACGACCATGTCAACACAATCCACGCTTGTGGCAAATGCAGCACCGGGATTGCGTGTAACGTCGGTTACGTGACAGTAGATGAAGAGTGTCGTCTTGTTGAATACCATCCAGTATTCAGCATATGAAGTAGCATCGTCCTTATTGGAGTAGGAAGCGATCATGGTGTCGGAGGTATCATAAATGTCGTCCTTGACACCGTCAACCACTGCTGTACCGTATGCCGCATGATAGACCAGCTCGGGGTTACCGGCGCTGATCACGATTCCGTTTTCAGCAGACACACCAAGCACCGCAACTGCGATGAGGGAGATGCAAGTAAGGATTGCAAACAGTTTTTTCATTTTATTACCTCTCACTATTCAATGGTTCTCATACCTTTTTGCCGGATCTTGAGGTGATCACAACAGCAAACGCGCAAAGGGATACGAAAGCGCAGACTGCAAGAAGGATCCAGACTCTGCCGTCTCCGGTGTCGGGACTGGACGGAGCTGTTGTAGTTTCGGGAGCTGCGGTAGTTTCGGGAGCAGCAGTGGTTTCAGCCGGCTCAGTAGCAGGCGCTCCGGTGGTAACAGGCTCGCGGGAAACGGGAGCGTCAAGTCGCACACCGGTCTTATCAAGCAGGATATACTCACCGGTCTTGCCCTGCTGGTCGTCAAGATTGGTAGAATAAATTATCGCGTCGCGCACGGAGTTATCGTTAACATCGTCGTTGCACTGTATGCCAAAGCCGATGTGCGCACCGGGTGTGCAGACAAGATGTACGATTTCAGTGGGTATCTTGATGGAAAATTCAATATTATATCCCTTATCGGTCTTGACGGTAACGCATTTTGAAAGGCTGTCAAGCTCATCAAGCACCGCAAGTCCGCCCTTCATCGGCATAAGCTCATAAAGATTCGAAGCGGTATATCCGTCCGGGTTTGAGATTCTGAACATACCGACACCGGGGTTGCCTATATCGGAATACATACCGGTTTTTTTACCGGCAAAGCTGCTCCAGTCGGTAAGGATGAGATCAAGCTCAACGCAGTCTGTCTTGTAGTCCTTGAATGCATATGTAACGGGAGTATAGTCTGTGACCTCAATAAAGCCGTAAAGACTTGTCTCGTCCCACAGCAGCCAGCATTCAAATGAGGTTTCCTTTCCCTCCGGATAAACAAACGACGGATCTTCGTATGTAGCGTTGTGAACATAGCTTTTGGTGCTTGAGTTGATGAAGTAGGAATCATCCTTTACCCCGTCAACGACGGCGCTACCATAGTAAATGTCATAAAGAACGCCCATGTCCGGCGGAGTGTTTGCTGCGGACGCACCTATCGCAGCGGAAATTGCAACTGATGCCAGCAGTATTGCCGATAAAAATACGCAAATTAGTTTTTTCATTCTTCAAGTGTCCTTTCTTAGCTTTTTCAGATAAATATATCATCTGCCGCCACACGGCGGATAAACAATGAAACATAAAGCGTCAGCTATGACCGCATACGGATGCTCGCCCGGATCTCTCCGCAATAGCTATTATATTCATTTCCGACTTCTGACGTATCCTGCACTCTATGTAAGCTATTATACCATGAACTCACCAATACTGTCAAGTATAATAAGCCTTTTCAGCGAAGTACATTTTCATTCCCGATCATTTTTTACCATATGATGATAAAGCGTGATGTTCTTATCGGAAAAATCATAATTCAGTTTGTTTATATAATGCGGAATTGCTCCGCGGTAGACAAATAATTAACGCCGACATATTCTTTAGATCTGTCGGCGTTTGCTATTCGACAAATTGGAATTTATCGAATTACTGCCAAAAACCTTCTGAGATGTACAGTTCAAACATATAGCTGTTTTCTAAGAGCAGTATTTAGAACCAATATTCATTCATTTCCTTCAAAAAATCTTCCGTGATAGGATAACCAGAACTTTCGCCAATGACAGCATCTATACCACAGTGAGGACATAATGCGGTCGGACCGTTTTTATCTTTTATCCAATCCTTTATTTCTTTTGGTGGAAAAATATGCAAACAATAAAAGCATCCACAAAGGGTATCTTTTCTAAGCATTTTCTTATTGCTGGTACAATACTGATGTGCTGCAATAACACTTTCCTTCATGTTAAGACCTCCTATCACTTCTATTATGCGAAATATGGTTATCAAACAGTTAATCAAATTCTTATTTATCGCAAGTTTCGCTTTTGTATTACAAAAGGCTTCGGGCAAAGCCCATACCCCTAAGGTAGCACGTATAAAAGGCTCCCTCCGGGAGGGAGCTGGCGCCGTAGGCGACTGAGGGAGAGCGCGTTACAATAAAGGTAATTCAAACCCAAAGTCGCGCAGGCTCCTTCCACCGCTAACGCGGTCCCCCTCCCTCTCGGAGGGAGGCTTTTACGGCGGAATCTATATACTCGCAGACACCCGAAAAATTTGTGTTGATTTGACGATTTGTAAACCGTATGACCTTCAGATCATATACTTCGAGTATTTCCGTGCGAAATTCATCCTTTTGTCTGCCTTCTTCGGTATAATGCTGCGCCCCATCAATTTCTATTATCAGTTTTGCTTTGTGGCAGTAAAAATCTGCAATAAAATTGTCTATGGCTTTTTGCCTTTGAAATCTGATTTCATATTTTGATAGGAAATCATACCACAAATGATTTTCCTGCGGTGTTGCATTTTTACGAAGATTTTTTGCAAGAGTAATATTCTTTTCGTTGTAATCAAGCGACATGCTTACTCCTCCAAAGTTTTTATCATTTCCATTATAATACAAATCGTCAGAGGAAACAATCCCTCTGACGAAATTTTGTGCCTGCAAATTCTCCGTTAAGGACAACAGAGAAATGTATCGATGCTTTTTTCATGCTTTTTCGTGCTATTTGATAAAAACAATTATTTTGAAAAGCATTCGTAAAATTTTTCATACTTGACGCGGGTAATCACTTTAATTCTTGACAAACGACATGCGTTATGATAAGATATACTTGATTAGATACAGCTAACTAAATATAAAAATATAATTAAAACAGCAATTGATCTTTAACTTCGATACCGGAGGAAACATGAAAGTTTTTTCAAAAAAAGCAATTATCGCATTGTCATCAGCCGTACTCATTTTATGTACTTCAATGCTTGTGGGATGCGGACTTATGGCAGACGACACCGTGTATGCCAAAACCGCCCAAGGACTTATTTCCTCCGACGGATTCTGCTACGACCTTTATGAAAACGGCTCTGCGGAAATCACAGGCGCCAACCTTCAGACTCAACATATGATAATTCCGGACACGGTGGATTCACATCCTGTTACCTCCATTGCATCTGGCGCTTTCCGCGAATCCGTAACAATTACATATCTGACTATCGGCGCAAATGTTACCCGTATAGGCAGCAGGGCGTTTTCAGGATGCGAGGCACTTGTGTGCGTGGACGGAGGAAAGTCTCTCACCGAAATCGGAGATTCGGCTTTTTCCTATTGCACCATTCTCTGCCGCTTTACCGCAACCGGGCATCTGACTGAAATTTCGGATGCAGCATTTTTCGGATGCTCATCGCTTTCTGTCATTACAATGCCCCCAACACTTGTCTCGGTCGGTGCGCAAGCCTTTTTCGGCTGTTCGCTGCTTACCGAAATGTATCTTCCGTCAACCTGCCGCTCCATCGGATACGGCGCTTTTGCGGAGTGCACTTCCCTCTCGACCGCCTCGCTCGGAAGCGTAGAAGCGGTTTCCGCCAATGCTTTTGCAGGCTGCACTGCACTTACATCGGTTGAATTATACAAGAAAACCGCCTCGATCGGCGAGTCTGCTTTCCGCGGCTGCACACGTCTTGGAAGTATTGAAATTCCAAACAGCGTGAGCAGCGTCGGTTGCCGCGCCTTTGAGAACACGCTTTGGCTCAATTCGGCAGAAGATGACTTTGTCACTGTCGGACAAGGAATACTTATCAGATATAACGGAACAGATGCGAACGTCACGATTCCGAATAACGTAAAACAGATCTCTGACGCATTCAGCGGCAACAATGAGGTGCGAAGCGTAACGATAGGCGGCAAGGTTCAAAAGATCTGCGAATATGCTTTTTCCGGCTGTGAAAGCCTCAGCCGTGTAACGATCTCCGCAAATGTAAGCAAAATATGCACAGGTGCTTTTTCAGGTTGCGAAGCAATGACTGTTATCTACCTTCCGAAAGCTCTGAAAACTATCGGAGATAATGCATTTTACGGTTGCAAAACGCTTACGTCAGTTAATTATGCAGGCTCAGGCGGTAGCTGGAAGAAAATAACCGTAGGAAGCGGAAACAGCGTGCTCGACAATGTTGCATTCGGTAAAAAGCCGTAAAAAATAATAAAGCCGGGGAAAAATTATGAGTAAAAAAATTATTTCATTGCTTATATTGCTTGCAATGACGCTGTCAATAACAGTTGGAAATTGTTCCTGCTCGCGGGAAAATGACTTTTCCGTTAAAAATCGTGAGCTTGCCGATGAAGAAACTCTTCATTTCGGCAACTATGAATATATGAAATATTCAGACGGAACGGCTGTCATTACCTCATATACAGGTGACGCCGCCTCGTTGACAATACCTGCCTCATTTGACGGCGCCGATATCGTCGCGATAGGCTCGGCAGCGTTTGCAGAGAACACCTCTCTTGTCTCTCTTACGCTCCCCTCGACGCTTGAAATGATAGGAGACTTTGCGTTTTATTTATGTTCATCACTCGCAGATGTAAAATTCGGTAACAAGCTTTGGTCCATCGGCGTTTCTGCTTTTGAAAGCACCCCGTGGCTTGCCTCTGAAACGGATGAATATGTTGTGGTTGGCGATAATGTTCTGCTTAAATACCAAGGCAGTGCCCACGCCGTCACTGTTCCGAAAGGCATAAAGCATTTGGCGGATGCTTTTACAATGAACAGTGAGCTTATAAGCGTTGAGCTTCCCGCCACACTGCTTACGATCGGTGTTGCAGCGTTTTCCTTCTGCACAGAGTTAAGACATGTTTGCTTCGGCGAAAATCTTATTCTGATCGGAGACGGCGCGTTTGAGGGCTGTGAGGCACTTCCCGCAATAAATATCCCGGACAGCGTCGTATCAATAGGCATCAACGCGTTCAGGGATTGCTTTTATCTGACGGATATACAGCTCGGCTCATCCTTGAAGGAGATAGGAGAGTATGCCTTCGGCGGCGATGTGAGAATAAAGATAGTATCACTTCCATCCTCTATTGAACTTATAGATGACAACGCATTTTTTGATTGCTTTTCTCTTATGTATGTTTTTTATGAGGGAACAGAAGATCAATTTGAGGACATCCAGATTTATTCAAGCAATTATATGCTCACCTCAGCCTACCGTATATGCAATTATAGGAGGTGAAATATGAGCCGTAAAAAAAGCATTCTTGCTTCTGCCACAGCATCCTTATGGTTGCTCCTGTCAGCGGCAATACTGACCGTACTGTTTTACTCTTACAAGTATCTGCCATTTATGCTTTGCGCTGTTCAGCTTGCACTACCCGGAGCGATAAATCTGATACTCATACTGATAGGCAGAGACATTCCGATCAGCGATAAACACGAAAATATTCCGCCTGACGGGAGGCTTTTTCTGCGAGTTTGGCGCACAGTCAAGCATCGGCTGATACGTTTGCTTTGTCTGATTGGCAGGCTTTTCAACCGTATACGCACGGTCATTTCAACTGTTTTAATAATCATCTGCATTGCCGTATCGCAACTCTTCTTCTGGATCTTTTTCGGCCGCGCGACCTCGCTCTACACTCTCAGCTTTTTACCTCCCGTTATTCTTGCCGCGCTGTTTGTATCATTTCTTGCGCTTGAGAAATGGTGCGCCCATCTCCAGCCGGACAACGACCGGTACGACGTAGCAGTGCTGGGCAATCTGCGTTCTGCTCTTGCCGCCGGAAGACTTACACTTTCTCTTTGTGCCATCGCAGCGGTAATAAAGATCCTCGGCATTTATGACGCGCAGAGATGGCTTATTATCGGTATCGCGGTTATATTCTGCTACCAATCGCTGTTTTTCCTCATTTCGCTGACGGTAGTATGTATCCGTCACGAATTTGCCTCATCTCCCGACCTCTCAATACCGCTGCCGTTTGCGGGAGGTTCATCGCGTGATCTCGGACTTCTCTCATATCTTGAAAAGAACACGGGAATCACAATGCGCTCGCTGTGGAGCCTTAAGCTCATTAAAAAGCTGATTCCGTACACGGTGCTTCTTGCCGTTATACTGTTCTGGTGCTGTACCGGGATCGTCCAGATCGAATCAAACCAAGAGGGGGCTGTCTACCGGTTCGGTAAGCTGCAAGGCTATACGCTTGAGCCGGGTATTCATATGCTGTTGCCTTACCCGTTTGATCGGGTAGAGATCTATGATACCGGAACCGTGAACCGCATGACCGTGGGTTACATATCCTCGGAGGACAGCGATAACATCTGGACAGCAGGTCACGGAAGCAGCGAATACAAGCTCCTTCTCGGCGGAGGCAACGAGCTTGTTTCGATAAATCTGAGAATAGAATACAAAATAACCGACCTTTATGAGTATCTGCGCTCAAGCTCCTCACCCGAAAGTATTCTTCGCGCCCTGGCATATGAATCCGTGACTGCGAGGACAATAAACACCGACCTTGACTCACTTCTGTCGGTTGACCGTTCGGCATTCTCACAAAGCTTTGCGCAGAGTCTGAGCGAAGATCTCTTTGAATATCATATCGGGCTGAGCGTTGTAAATGTTGTGCTTGAAAGCATTCATCCTCCGGTTGAGATAGCTTCGGTGTACCAGGAAATCGTCAGCGCCGGGATACTTGCAGAGCAATATATGCTTGATGCAGAAGCAAAGGCGGCTGTTACAAAAGCAGAAGCGGAGAAAAGCCGCGATACGGCAATAAATTCGGCAAAAGCCGCGCAAAGCAAGGCAGTCGCCGCCGCGCGTGCTGAAGTATCCGGTTTTTTGGCGTCAGTAAGCGCCGATACTGCATACCCCGACGCTTATCGCTATAACAAGTATCTGACGGCCGTAGGCAAGGCTTACGGCGGCTCAAAGCTTGTTATAGTCGGTGACGGAATCGACAGCTCAAAAATATACTTCGGCAACATTACGGTTTCGGAATGATAAGAGGCGTGTAATTTATGAAAAACAAAAATAAAGCTGCAGAAATCCCCGCAGAAGCGGGAAATGAAAATAAAAAAACAGCAAGATCCTCCGTACCTTTCAGGATCGCCAAGATCGCAATAGCCGTAGTACTGATAGCAGTGCTTGGCTATTTCGGATTCACCTGCGAGGTAAGAGAGGGAAACTGTGCCGTGATCCTTCGTTTTGGCGCGGTAAGGCGTGAAATAACCGAAGCCGGGCTTTACCCCCGTCTTCCATGGCCGTTTGAAACTGTGGTTACATATGACAGCCGACTTCAGTATCTTGAATCGGATCACCTCGAAACAACTACCGAGGACAAGAGGAATATAATAATCCAGTCTTATGCCGTCTGGAAGATCAGCGATCCCCTGCTTTATCACAACAGCGTCGGGTCACGTGGAGTGGCAGGCTCATATATCAAAGATCAGGTCTTCAGCGCCACAAACAGCGTAATGGGTGCATATAAGCTGACGTCCCTTGTTTCGCTCAACAGCGAGGAGCTAAAAATAGATAAAATTCAGGAAGAAATATTTGACCGAGTGCGCGAAAACTGTCGCAATAATTACGGAATCGAGGTTACGGACGTCAGCATTCTTCGGCTTTCTTTGCCCGACACCAACCTTGAAAGCGTATTTGAACAGATGAAGGCAGACCGTCAGAAGGATATTGACACAATAATTGCAAACGCACAGCGCGACGCAAATGCAATAATATCAGCCGCCGACGCCGAGGCAGCGGCGATAATTGCTGACGGCACGACCTCCGCGGCGGCAATTAAAGCTCAAACCGAAACAGAAGTGGCGCGTATTTACGCCGAAGCACAGGCAGCAAACATTGAGCTGTACCGTTTCCTGCGCGAGCTTGACACAGTTGTATCGTCGGTTGGTGAAAATACCGTTTTAGTGGTCAAAGCAGACTCCTACCCATTCAATGTTCTGACCCAATACGGAGAATATCTCGGCAGTGAGGAAAGCGGCGATGAGGAAACGGTAATAAGCGACCTGTCTTATATCCTGACTAAACTTTCGGCTGAGGACAGAGACGCACTTATTTCAGCTATATCCACTTTGATTGAAAGTGCGGCATCAAACGGGGGCATATCGTCATGAAAAAGCCTTCACTTTTTGCCGAAATACTCGGGTCTGTGACAAAGTATTTTCTCATACTTGTCACGGTTGTTCTGATCCTGATAGCCTTTTCAGGCGTGCGGATAATTGACACCGGAAATGTCGCTGTGATCCTGCGGTTCGGAAAGCTTGTTGGAGATTCATACGATGAACAGGTACATGAGGCGGGGCTTTTGCTTGCTTTTCCTTATATCATTGATGAAGTAATAACCGTACCCACCGGAAGCGTTATTGAACAAACGGTTTCAACGCATTATACCTCCGGAAATATGACGACCCTGCGGAATAACGGATATGTGATAACGGGCGACAGGAATATCGCTGTTGTCAGCGCGTCTGTAAAATACATTATTTCCGACCCGGTCGCATATGCGCTGAATATTTCCGACATATCAAAGATAATTGATGCATCCGTAAGCTCGGCAATGGTAAGTCGGGCGGCTGGCACAGCCGTTGACTACCTGCTTACCTCGGGCAAGGATGATTTTGCGCGTGATGTGCTGTCTATGGCACAAAGCAAGCTGGATGCCGCGGGAGCAGGTGTTACTATCGGAACAATAGAACTTACCGACATCGGTATGCCCGCTGAAGTCAGAAGCACATATGACGAGGTCAATTCCGCAACGGTACGGGCGGCAACACTGCTTGAACAGGCACTGCAGTACCGCGAAACGCTGATACCGCAGGCTGAAGCCGAAGCCAATCAGCTCATATCATCGGCAAATTCCGAATACTCCGCATCAGTCGCTTACGCGAATGCCGAACTGTCGGAATTCTGGGGAGTGCTTGACGAATATACTCAGAATCCCGAGCTGGTCAGCATACGCATTTACAACACCAAGCTTTCCGAGGCGGTCGGTCGCATTGGAAAGATACGTGTTGTGCAGGACGGTGAGACACGGATATTTATTTCCGGAAGCTGATCGAGGTTTAATATGGAAAACATAGATAACATGGCTGGCAACAGCCTTGAAGCACTTTCACGCGATAATCTTACAGACAGCGGCAAGAAAAAGCTGCGCCGTGAAATAATTTGCGGAGCAATGGCTATCTCGTGTATTATAGTTGGCCTTATTTATTCTGCCGTATTCAAGAACCGCGCCGTTGTCCCTGCATTGCTGTATACGGTTGGATTTCTTATTGAGGGCATTCCGATCTTTGCCGCCGCGGTTAGGGGGATCATAACCAAAAATCTTACCAACGCAATGGAGATACTCGTAGCCATTGCAATTGTCGCCTGCTATTTTACCGGAGATCTGATTCTTGCAGTGCTTATCCCGCTGATCCTCAATGCCGTTCATTTCCTTGAGGAACGCAGCATTATGGGCGGAAGAGACGTAATTGACGGACTTAAGAAGATGCAGCAGAGCACCGCATTACTGCTTGACGGAGAAACTGAAACGACCGTAGATGTAAAGACCCTGAAAAAAGGCGATAAGATCGTTGTGCGTCCTGGGATGGGTATCCCGATTGACGGAACGATAGTATCAGGAGCGACAAATATCGACCAGAAATCGCTCACCGGAGAGCCGCTTCCCTTTCACGCATCGGTGGGCGACCCGGTTTATGCCGGTACAGTAAACATCGACGGAAGAATAGTAGTTGAGGTAAAAAAAGAATTTGTCGATACATCGTTTTCGCAAATACTGGCTTTGCTCGAAAAATCGGAAAACATTTCAATTCCGGAATCACGCCTTATTGACCGCTTTATGAAATATTATATTCCATTCGTGCTGTCAATAGCGGCGGCAGTGGCGCTTGTGACACGCGATATAAGCAAGGCAATTGCCATTCTGGTAGTCTCCTGCCCCTGCGGGCAAATGCTTGTCAGCTCCGCCCCGATGATAGCTGCGCTTTCAGCAGCTACAAAGCGCGGAATACTTATAAAAAACTCAAAATTCATTGAGGAGCTTACCGAGATCGACGCAGTGGTATTCGATAAAACCGGAACAGTAACACGCGGCGAGCTTTCAATTACCGGAATATTCCCCTGTGAAGGCGTAAGCCCCGCGGAGCTGCTTTGCGCCGCTGCGTCTGTTGCTGCGGCGTCAACTCATCCTGTTTCGCGCGCTGTCGCGGCAGCGTCTCAGGAACAAGACTACCGCCGCGACCTTACCGTCAACGAGCTGTCAGGAAAAGGAATGACCGGTACATCCCCAGACGGTTATACAGTTCATTTCGGTAAACGGGAATGGATAGCGGAATTCTGCGAAGTCACCTCCGAGCCGGAAGACGATTCCTGCGGAAGCATAAGCTATGTTGAATGCTGCGGAAAGCTCATGGGATGTATAGGATTCGGAGACACGATACGAGAAAACGCCTCCGAATGTATTGACGAGCTTCGTACACTGGGTATCTCGCATTCCGTTATGCTGACTGGCGACCGCGAAGCCGCGGCAAGCGCAATATGCCACAGTGTGGGAATAGACACCTTATATGCACAGCTTCTTCCGCAGGAAAAATACGACCATATGCGCGTACTGAAAGGAGAATTTCGCGTTCTTGCGGTAGGAGACGGAATAAATGACGCTCTGGCACTGCGCGAGGCGGACGTCGGAATTTCAATGGGCGCCATGGGGTCGGATCTTGCCATCCAATCCTCCGATATTTCTCTTATGAACAACAATCTGATGAACATCCCCTTTGTTGTCAGACTGGCACGCCGCACACGGAGCATAATTTATCAGAATCTCGCCATTTCTATCGGGATCAGCGTCTGTATGATAGGACTTTCCGCATTCGGCGTCATCAGCGCCCTTGCAGGCTCAGTGCTACATAACCTCGGAGCGTTTGCTGTACTTATAAACAGTTCAAGGATACTGCGCATCAACTGATGATCCAATCAGGGACAAGACAGATGCCTACAGAAACACCTGTCGTGTCTGCTTTCCGTTCAGCGCATCTTTTACCGTTGTTTCAAGAAGAGAAAAATCCGCGACAAGTGAATGAGGCTTGCGCACCGGGTCGTCCTGCCTCATAGGAACAAAATACACGCATTTCTTTGAGATCAGTGCGGCAATATTCCTGAAGTTCGCCGACATAGCATCGTTTGTCGCCAAAGCAATAACCAATGGGCGGTCGCATCTGAGATGTGCTTTTGCAGCCATTGTCACCGATGTATCTGTAATTCCAAGCGCCAGCTTGGCAAGAGTGTTCCCTGTGCAGGGGCAGATGATCATTAAATCAAGCGGCTCGCTCGGTCCCAGCGGTTCTGCGTCTACAATTGACTTAACGGCATCTCGTCCGCAGAGCTTCTCGGCACGGCTGACGGTATCCTTCGCATTACCAAAGCGCGTGTCAATTGTAGCTACGTGCTCACTGATTATCGGCACGATCTCCCACTCCGGATTTTTTTCCTTCAAATGCATCAACGCTTCAAGTGATTTTCCTATTGTGCAAAAAGAGCCGCACAAAGCATATCCGACTTTCATTCTCCGATTATTCCCTCGCTTTCAAGATAAGACAGCACTGTTTCCCCTATAATTACACCGGATGTGACCGGGGCATATTTTCCGGGCAGAGACAGCGCCCATATTGCATTGAGTCCCAGTTTATTTGCCGCGTCAAAATCCACTCCGCCCGGAACTGAGGCAAGGTCAATGATTACAGTTTCGGGACTTATCTGATGCAATATATCCCCAGACAGAAGCCTTGCGGGTATTGTATTTATTATCAGATCATATCCGTGTGTCAGACTTACCATACCAAGCAACGGCTTATCCGGATTTATGTGCATCGGGCGCATACCGCATATCTGCGCACGTGCAAGTTCGCTTTTGCTCCTTGCGGCGACCGTTACCGCCGCGCCCATTGATCTCAGCAAACCGGCGGTAGCTGAACCGACGCGACCATATCCAAGCACCGCCGCACGGCAGCCGTTGACAGTACATTCAAGCTCACGCATTGCAATGCACACCGCTCCCTCTGCCGTTGGGAGCGCGTTTTTGATCTTCAGCTCTTCCGAGTCATAATAATCGTATATCTTTCTTCCCTTTTCATCTGCCGCCTTGCGGAAAAAATCGGGTAGTCTGCCGCCTAATATCGGCGCGTCGCCGACATCAAGGAGCGCCGACAGCTTAAGCCGGCATTCCGGAGCAAGCGGACAATTCACACGCACGCCGTCAAATGACGCCGGAAGCGGAAGAATGATCGCAGAAGCCTCATTCAAAGCCGAAAGCCAGTCGTCGCACCTGACCGCTCCTCCAAGCTCACTGCGTGTGTCAAGTCCCCACACAGCGCACTCAAGTCCGCTGTCCGACAAAAAACGTGCTGCCGACGACTGACGCAGATCCCCGCCGAGCAGCGCTGCTTTAATTCGGTAATTCATCGTTGCCAATACCTTAATAATGATTGATTGCGGAGCCGATTCAAAGACATCCGCTGGTACAGAATATGAAAAAAAGCCCGGTTTGGTGTCAGATAGCGATCAAATACATTATCGCCAAATACGTTTTATGCAATTTCCGAACACTAAAATTGCGTAATCACGATTTTTTTCAAAAAAAGCATTGACATATTACTTCACTTGTGATAAAATACAAAACAATAAGTAAGAATCATCGGAAGAAAGGAGAAGCTCCATGCACAATGATATTTTTGCCGTTGTCGATATGATGATGCCGATGTGCATGCTCTCCATGCGCATGTTTTGTCGCGCCCTTAGTTCCGATGTGCAGCCTTCCGGGGTCTGATATATGGGTCTTACCCACGATGTCAAAAAACGGGAACGCCATCGGCGCTCCCGTTTTATTTTATAAAAACACTCAAACAAAAGGAGTCTGTCATGAAAAAAACCGTTTCTCTTCTGCTCGCACTTACTCTTGCACTTTTTGCACTCACGTCTCTCGCATCCTGCTCCGGTAAAGGATTTGAGATAGCCGTACCGAACGATACCACCAACGAAGCACGTGCACTGCTTCTGCTTGAGGCTCAGGGTATTATCAAGCTTAAAGAAGGCGTCGGTATGACTGCAACTGTCCGTGACATTGTTGATAATCCTTACAATGTCAGCATAAAGGAGGTTGAAGCCGCTCAGATACCAAATATACTCAAGGACGTAGACTATGCCGTTATCAACTCAAACTATGCAATTGACAGCGGTCTTAAGCCGGAAACCGACGCGCTTGCCATCGAAGATAAAGCCTCCGAGGCATGCCTGCGCTACGCAAATATTCTTGCCGTTAAGTCCGGAAACGAAAATTCCCCCAAGATACTTGCTCTTAAAGCCGCGCTTGAGAGCCAGGCTGTTGCCGACTACATTCAGAAGACCTATGCCGGCAGCGTTATCAGCACAGTAGCAACCCCCGGTGACGGTTATGACGCAAATGTGGACTATGATGCGCTTAAGGGCACGACCATCAAGGTAGGCGCGACCCCCAATCCCCATGCCGAGATCCTCAAAAATGTTGTAAAAGGCATTCTTGAAGCCAAAGGAATCACTCTTGAAATTACTGAATTTACCGATTACGTGATCCCCAACAATGCCGTTGAAAGCGGCGAGATCGACGCCAACTACTTCCAGCATCTCCCCTACCTTGAGAGCTTCAACAACGAAAAGAACACACACATTGTCTCCGTAGCTTCGATCCACGTTGAACCTATGGGTCTTTACGGCGGCAAGCAGTCCTCTCTCGACTCACTGAAAAATTCCAAGTAAGATCCGGAATGATTGAACTGAGGCATCTTTCCAAGACCTTTCCGGGAGCTGACGGCAATGTTGAAGCGTTGCACGATATTTCCCTCAAAGTAAATGACGGAGATATTTTCGGAATCATCGGCGTAAGCGGAGCAGGAAAAAGCACGCTTGTGCGTTGTATTAATCTGCTTGAACGTCCCACCGAGGGTGAGGTGTTCATAAACGGTAAAAATGTTACCGCCATGACCCCTCAGGAGCTTCGCGCCCTACGCCGCAAGGTCACAATGATATTTCAGGGCTTCAATCTGCTGATGCAGCGCACCTGTCTTGCCAACATTTGCTTTCCGCTTGAGCTTGCAGGTGTAAAGCGC
>ERZ780149.2995-NODE-2995-length-14796-cov-4.994776_pt1 | contig 14796 bp, 14 predicted proteins | sample MGYA00511367_ERZ780149 | MGnify/ENA primary metagenome ERZ780149 (study PRJEB29588, sample SAMEA2153852) | human gut metagenome | biome: human gut; feature: human-associated habitat; material: faeces | place: Denmark | collected 2008/2010 ... | reverse complement strand
GCTCGAGGCGGGGCTTTCCCGCCTGTGACGCGCCGCGGGACACGGGAATGCGCCGGGGGCGCGCGGCAGACGGCCCCCAAAAGGAGAGGACCATGAAATTAGGCGTCGGCGTTCAGACACCGGATTCTATATCTTCATACCTCTCCATAAACGCCGCTAAAGCCTGATACAGCGCGGTTTTACGCAAAACCAACCAAATTATAACTTCATATTTCTCTATGCAGTCCCACGCGGAAATGGCGTAAAAATGGCGTAGAGGAATCGGCTAATTTGCAGATGGAAAAGAGCACTACTACTTTGAGAAAGCACAAGATGAGCACGGCCTATACAAACGGGCCGTGCTCATTTTTTTATAGGGTCAAATGGTTTCGTGCTTACTTGTCATCGCTATTGGCGGGATTTTGACGAAAATCCTCTTGAACACCTTCGTTCAGATCAAAGCACATCGTTTTCGCATCAGCGACCCAGAAACCGCGAACGCGGTACCGCTTGCCCGGCACCCAATCCTCGCCCGTGGCAGCACGGAGCGGTTCCAGAAGATTCTTGCTGGAAATCGTCACAACGCCCTTCTGTTCGCCCCGCGGCTTGGAGAACTTAAAGCCCTTCGGCTCGTTGCTTTTGCACATACGGATCGCGAAAACCTTCGCCTTGGCATCCAGCAGGCACAGCACATAAGCCGGATAGCCGAGATCCTCAAGTACCTTTTTGGTGAAGGTGACGCCGTTCAGATTGATATACATATCCGGGTAAGCGTTGATGTTGGAGTCAATCGTTTCAAAATTCAGAGCAGAAAAATCAAAGTTCATTGTAAAAATCCTTTCATTTTGCATTATTTTGTGTCATCAACAATTCTAATAAATTCCTGCCGTTCAGCAGGAGACCATCGGGAATCCAGAATCAAGTACCCTTTGAGCAGGCCATCCTTGACGCGGTGGGCGACAAAGCGGTTGCTCAGAAAGCGTAGTTTAGCCTTATGGGGCGAAGTGTGCCGCTCAGACAACAGCTTTTGTACTTTCAGCCAGTCCTCTTTTTTGATAATTGCCGTATGGTGATTTTCCTTGAAATACATATTCAAGTCTGTATTCTTGACCGACTTGTGAGTGCGGAAATCCTTGGTATAGGTTTTCTGCATCAAGGCATCGCCACAGTATTTTTCATTTCTGAGGATGCTGCGGACGGTACCGGCAGACCAGCTATCGTTGCCCATAGGGGATTTGATCCCCTGTTCAGTCAGTGCGGCAGCAATCTCTGACGGCGATGCTCCTTCCAGACAGCTTTCGTAGATGTACTCTACAATCCTTGCCTCGGTCGGCTCAATCACCAGACGGCCAAAGTGGTCGCGGTAGAATCCCAGAGTATTCTGTACAGAGAATTTGTAAATCCCCTCAGCCATTCGCCAGCGAATACCCGCCTTGATGGCCTCGCTTTTCTGCTGGGACTCCATTTCGGCCAGCGCAGACAGAAGAACGATCAGCAGATTGTTTTTTCCATCGCCTGTATAAGTGATATGTTCTGTCTCAAATTCCACTGATACAGGAGGGGTCAGCGCAGAAAGAACATTCAGGTTGTCCAGTATATCCACAATATTGCGGCCAAAGCGGCTGATGCTCTTGGTAAGGATCAGATCAATTTTCCCGTCTACTGCATCGGCAATCATTTTTTGAAAGCCAAGACGTTTTTTGACGGTCGTGGCGCTGATGCCCTCGTCCTGATAGATTTCCACCAGCTCCCAGTCTGGATTGCTTTCGATCCGCTGGGTAAAATGTCGGACTTGCATATCAAAACTGCCAACCTGTTCTTCTTCCTGTGTGCTGACGCGGCAGTACGCCGCAACACGCAGTTTTGGGCGCTCTTGCTGCGCTTCCCGCAACTTTTTTGGCGGAATCACTATCACGCCGTTGCTGCGCTGATTTTCCGCAATCTCGTCCTGCATGAGCTTCCGCCGCTGTTCCCTGCGCTCGGCACGGCTGCTAAAATGACGGGCCGATTCTATCTTCTTGGGGTCAAGCGGCTTCGCCATATCCTGCCTCCATCAAGTTTACAGCCTTTTTCCAGTGCTGCATGGGTATGCCACCTCCTTTGCGCGAATTTGTCTTTTCACCTGTATCGCCTCCCTGATCGCTTATTTATGACAAGCCCGCCGGGACGAATCCCCGCAGGACAGTCATCATAGAAAAAGGCAGCAGATTTCTCTGCTGCCCCATCAGAAAACATGAGATACATTTTGTAAAAAGTAAGCACTTATTATTGTATTTAAGAATTCTCAGCAAGGACAAGCGTATGTTCGGGTTTAGAAACTCCATCCTTCTTTTTCACAAAGGCCAAGAATATCTACACATGGAACATGGAGATTTTGACATACAAAAGGAATTTTCTTTTCGCCTTTTTTGCTTTCCTCTGTGATCACCGTAAGTCCATATTTCATTGCTGTTGCAATCAGAAAAGCATCACCAGAAGATTTAACTTTATGGAAGTCAATGAGTTGGGGATTGGTGGTTACAACCTTTTTGACATTTTCCTGTACTTCGTCATCAATGGGAAGAATTTCCCCAGATAGACCGATATACCATTGCTTCAAAGCATCATCGTTGACTTCCTCAATTATTTCAGAGCAAGTTACAATTCTATGTTGTGAGATTAACTCATCAATATGCTTCCAGAGCGTTTTGTTAATTGAACGCCGATGAGGCTCGTTATCTTTTTGAGATAAAATCGACGAGGTGTCAATGATGTACCTATCTGTATTTTCGCTACTCACCATCTTGACATCTCTCTCATGAATTTATCGACATGCTGCTGTTTTATGCCCAAATATCTTGCAACATCTTGTTTATCAAAATATCCTTCTCGAAATCCATTATAAAATGTCCTGCACAACGAGGGACTGTTTTGATCTATTGCTTCTCTTGAAATATTACGAGGTATTTTTACTCCTGAGTTTTTTCTACTAATTCGAATCGCTTCACGCTCATTTTCAAAACTTATGCGTATAGCGTCCGTTAAGGCCGAATATTGAGATTTAGAAATCTTTCCAATATCAAGCAAACGACGAGATATTACCTCTTTACTTACGGAAAATTTCGCAGCAAGTTTGCTTATTAAGTTTAAATCTATTTCATCCGTGGTAAGACTTCCTAGTTGTTTGATTAGGTTTAATTTAGGAACAAGAATCTCTCCTGCGACAGCATTGCAAAAAACTTCTTCATGTTGAGCCAGATCGTGTGAAATCATATCATTGCACACAGCAGAACTTCGCTTCATAAGATGCACTAACTCATGGAATATCGTAAAAGTTTTTGCTGGATATCGATCCTCATCGTTTAATCCGATAATGGGAAGAAAATCTTCATAAATTGCAAAGCCACGAACAATTTCTGTTTCTATCCCGGTGAAGCAATGAACAAATACACCTGCTTTTTCCACGGCATTCCGCACATATAAATAAAACTGTCGTGTACTCTGGCAGCCATATTGGACATCAATACTTAATTCTAGCTCCTCACGAATAGTTTTCGCCCATTGATTAACATCCTCAGAATCGACTGCCTGTATCGCAAAGGGAGACATATTTTCGTGCAGTGCTATTTTCGAATCAATTAGCAAATCACGCGCACTGAGAACATCAATAATTGCTAAGTTAAGTGCGCTATTGTCAAGAGTTGTGTCAGGCAGAGTCCTCAAATTTCTTACTTTAGGGAGGTGCTTTATGTTGATGTCATTTGCATTCATATATAAACCCGCAAACGGCACACGATAGCACTTAGCAATCGCCTTAGCTTGTTTAATAGTAGGATATTTTTCTGCATCACTATTTTCCCAAATCTCGATCTTGGACGAAGGGTATTTTGTTATACGCGAAACATAGTCCAAAGTGATGGCTTTTGTTTCCCTAATGAATTTTATCGTCTCTTTGTTGATTCGAGCATAAACATACATCTTGCCAAATCACCTCCTACAACGCAGCCACCGTCTCCACAAACTGCCCCATGCTCACCGCCCCATGCGGCAGATTTTCCTCATCCCGGAACACCATGTAATAGCGATACCGGTTCCCCGCAGCATTCCGCCAAGCTGCGCCCAGTTCGATCTTCTCGCGGCTATCATCGTTTTTCAGATGCTCACCCTTGGTTTCGGCAAGGATGATTTTGCTGCTCTGCGTCATAATCATAATGTCCGGGTAGTGGTTGAAGTACCCATTGATGGCAAACCCGTGCCGGGCGATATTTCGGTGCCACCACAGCACATTGGGAATGGCCGTCAGCCGCTTCACCAAATCCTGTTCCAGCGCGTTCATGTCCTCCTCGGCTTCATAGAGTGACCTTCCGTAAATCGCCGTACTGTTTGTAGGATGGATTGCCGATGGCAGACGGTAAGACGGTTCGCACACGATTTTGCCCCGGTCAAGCCATGTAAAGAAAGTCTCCTTATAGTGCTGATCCAGCAGAGTCTCGATTTTAGCTCGGATTTTTGCGGCAAAGCTCAGCGGGGCTTTTTCCATCGCGGCAAGCTGTTCCCGATCCATCCCGTCCACAATGAGATTGACATAGGCGCGCAAATCGCTGCCATCCACCATGTTCAGCTTGTCCAACTGGTGAATCATCATGTCCTTGCACTGGCGCACGCGGCTTTCCGGGGGTAAACTGCTGAAATACTCCTTGAAATACCGCTGATCGGCAGCTTCCATCTGGTAAGCTCTCGGCACACTGCGGCCAGTCTCCACATCGACTTTGACGATCTCATCGTCCGCTGCGGCAAAATCAATGTCGTATGCCTTGCCTTTCAGGGTGAAACCGTCTGCAAGCTGTTCCTTGCTCAACAGCACCTTGTCCCCATCGGTAAACAGGGATTGCGGAATCACTTGAAAGAACTGTGGGATCAGCAGCCCGTCTACACTCTCCTGATATTGATGGATGATATGGAATGTGTTCACTTTGTCTCGCACCTCCCACGGCAGAACGGCAGCAAACGGGTCGTTGTCTGCGCCCTGCACCGCCTGATTATATGCGTCGCCCGCCTGCTGGGCCTCGGCAAGCATACTGTCCGCTTTTGGGGCGGATTCCGGCGAATTTTCGCTCTCTCTGCGCCGTTGCAGCTCTGCCCCGATGGATTTCCCGTCCAACCCGGAAAAATCTTCTGGTTCGATGATCGGAAGCTGCTCCGGTACGGGCGCGGGTTTGGTCGGTTCCGCCGGTTCGGCAAACCGGTAGTCCCGGTCGCTGAACCCGGCGCTGTTCAGTCCGCGGATGATCTGCTGTACTGTATCGTTAAAGTCATTGGAGGAAGTCAGCACATAGGACATATTCAAGGACTTTGCCCTGTGCTCGGCGGTGTAGGGCAGGCGCAGAATACGCCCCAAAATCTGCTCCACATCCACCTGACTGGTTTTGTTGGCAAGGGAAGCCAGAATATAGGCGAACGGGCAGTCCCAGCCTTCTTTCAGGGCGTTTACCGTGATGATGTACCGCACCGGGCAATCCGGGGACAGCAAGTCCACATTTTTCAGCTCATTCACATCGGCGGTGCGGATGGCAATATATTCGGCGGGAATCCCGGTGTTCACCAGCTCCGTCCGCAGCTTTTCAAAAGTGGTCGCGTCTTCCTTGCCCTTCGGCTGGGCTTGGAACAGGGCGATGGGACGGATGTATTTTCCGCCATTCTGATATTCTGCCGCAGCGATTTCTTCCAACCTGTCCCGAAGGTCGATTGTATCCATCAGCACTTCGGCCTGACTGTCCCGGTTATAGACGATCACCGGCAGCTTAACCATGTGCTCCGCCTTAAGCTGCACCGCGTCCACATAGGAGATGATGTTGCTGCGTTTCTTGGGGGTGGCGGTCAGATCCAGCACAAAGCAGGGGTTGAAATTGGCGAGCATCTCAATGCTCAGCTCCGACCGGGCGTGATGGCTCTCGTCCACGACCACTAGCGGGTTGAGCTGGTTGATGACCTGGAACAGCGCCGTCTCGTCCGCCTTCTCGATGGGATTTTCCGGTGCGCCCAGCACCTTGGCAAAGGCGGCAAGGTTGCTGTTCTCCTGATAGGCTTTCAAGCCCTCCTTGCCCCGGCCACGGAAGGAATCGTAGGAGAGCACCATAATGGAGAGCTGTTCGGTGACGGAGGTAGGGTTGAAGTTCTGTCCGTTCAAAAGCTCCTGCTTGGTATAGACTTCCACCCGCCCGCCAAAATCCACATCGATTTTCTGCCGGTAGGGGTGGCGCGGGTCTTTCAGGGCTTTGACCGTCTGCGTCAGGATCGCATCGGACGGCACCAGCCACACCACCGCTTTTGTCTTGGTAAACGGCAGCGCGTCAAACATGGGCCGGACAGCGTTGCAGGCAAGAAAGGTTTTCCCGCCACCGGTGGGCACCTTGAAGCAGAGGTTAGGAACGCCGGGCAATACATCCTGATAGATGCCCAGCGTGGGCGCGCCCTTCTCCTGCCAAAAGAGGCGGAAGGAGGCGATATAATCCTTGGTTTCGCCCAGCAATTCCAGATAGCGGTTCAAATCGGCGATGACCTGCCGCTGATAGGTTTTTAGTTCCATGTATGTCGCCTCCTTACAAGCGGCTGATGTCGCGGGGAATTTTCTTGAAAACAATCCCCATCTGCGACAGTTTATCGTCGTTGATGGAGCAGCGGTCGGCGTAAATCACGGTGCCAACCGTTTTTTCGGTGATGGTGGAAAGAAAATCGTAGTCCAGCACGGTGATTCGCTGAGGCTCGTAATAGAAGTAATAGCCGGTGTCGTTGTGCTGGCCGAGGTAATAGGGGTTGTCCCCGGCGGCGGGCGAGTAGGGTGTTTTCGTCTCCATAAACCAGATGTATTCCCGGATTTTTTCGGACGCAACGGCTTCGTTCAGGTTTTCGCCGATGAGCAGCGGTTCGCCCAGATCGTAGTAACTGAAACTGCCGCCGGTGCCCTCCACCGCGTTTTTCCCTTCGCCATAGCCACGGATGACCCGGCGCACGCGCTCGGCGGTGATACTGTCGGCGTAGTCCATCATTTCAACGAGAATGAAATGGCGATTTTCACCATCAGCATTCAAATTCAATACAGCTTGTCCTGTAGTACCTGACCCAGCAAAGCTGTCTAAAACAATATCTCCGTCATGCGTTATAGTGCGAATTGCTTCCATCACATAATCCACAGACTTCGGCTGAGGAAAGTCGTTCTTATTGGCACCGGGGAAAATATGGCCAAAAGCGACTTGTCCCTTTTCCGTAAAGAATAGGGGACTATTCCATATTGTGAATAATTTCTGCATCGCTGCTCCACTTTCGGTCACAGCGTATGATTTTCGATACACCTTCCATATACCTGATTTCTTTTGTGCACACAACAAATGTACATCTCTTTTTGACAAATCTGCTCCCCAAGTCCAACACCCCTCAAATCCATCAGGCCAAACAGGATATATTTCTTGGGTATGGATTTCATCTGACTCAAGGCTCACTGATCCATCCTCGGGGTTGGCATAAATTGGGTACCACAAATTTGGTCGATTCATTTTTCCAAACTCACGGTGAGTATTTCTTAGCTCAAGTAGACGGTATTTCCCATTTTCATCAGATAACTTATATTCTTTGTTAATCTTTTCGTTATCTTTTTGGACGCTAAACCATCCAGTAGGGACCGTCGATTTTGTATACACTAAAAGATACTCATGGCAGGTAGCAAAATACTTGTCTTGACTTCTACCCTTTGGGTTGCAAAGCAATGTGATTTGCGCAATGAAGTTTGATGAACCAAAAATCTCGTCCATAATCGCACGGAGATAAACGATTTCATTATCATCAATACTAATGAAAATTGCGCCTTCAACAGATAACAACTTATGCAGCAGTTTTAGCCGCGGATACATCATACAAAGCCATTTATCATGTCGTGTTAAGTCATCGCCTTCTTTTCCTACCAAATCGCCCAGCCACTTCTTAATCTTGGGATCGTTTACATTGTCGTTGTACACCCAATTCTCGTTGCCGGTGTTGTAGGGCGGATCGATGTAAATGCACTTTACCTGCCCCTCAAACCGGGGCAGCAAAGCTTTGAGGGCTTCCAGATTGTCCCCGTGGATAATCATATTCTCGCTGCCGTTGTCCTCAGTGTGCTGGCCGTTTTCGTCAAAGCTGTACTGCCGGTCAAGCACCCGGAACGGCACTTCCTGATGATGGTTGATGACCTTCTCTTTTCCAATCCATTCCAATGTGGGCATGGGTCGTTCCTCCCTGTCGCTGTTGTCGCAAAAGACCTTTCCCGTATCGGGAAGGCCGTATTTTGTCTAATCGAACCCGAACCGTGTTGCGGGCATCTTAATTTCGAGTGCAGTTCACTGTCAGCCAACCAGCGTTTTCAGCACATCCATGATCTGGCTGTACTCAATGTGGGCGGCGTAGGCAAACTGCTTGCGGTACTTTTCCCACATAGCTTTGAGTTCCCGGCTGCTCTCAATGTTGTGCAGAATTGCGGGCACATCCGCAATCTGACTGGCGGTGCCGCGATGGGTTGCGGTGGCGCGCAGTGCTTCGGCAAACACAGCCTTATCAAATTTCTGCGTGGTCACCAGAATGTACGCATCGTAAAAATCTCTGGGGCGGGTATTGAACACGCCGCGCCGCAGGATGGTCTCCACCTTCTCCGCCATAACGGTTTCGATGTTGTATGCCCACAGCTCATAGGATTTTTCGTCATCGAAAATTTCTGAAAACCGGTACTGCACCGCGTGGGGCGTGATGGCGTCCCCGGTGGACACATCGATGCTCAGCGGAGTAATCAGCGTGTCAAAATGGGCGTTCAGCATCACCCGATAGCCGCCGTAGATGTCATCCTCCCGGATGGGCGAGATTTTCCCCACCTCAAAGGTCACGCCGTCATCAAAGGGCACGGCGGCCACCTGCTCCAGTGCGCTGCGGATGGCCTCCGGGGTCAGGGGCAGATTTTTCAGCGTGGTGTCCAGATCCATCGTTGCCCGGTTGTCCAGCCCCACGATGGCCGCTACCAGCATCCCGCCCTTCAACACAAACTTGTCTTTGTATTTAGAGGCCGCAAGCCGGACGAGAAGGCGCTCGAACATATAGTTCTGCAAAATGACCTGTGCCGGGATATTTTTCTGCTTGGCGATGTTGCGGATTTTCGCTTTCAGGCTCATGGCATTGCTCACAGCAGCACCTCCAAATATTGGCGCAGTACGCCCGATACCCGCATCTGACGGGCGTACTCATCCAGCCGGTTCAAATCCTTCTTTGGGCTGACAGCGTATTGTTTCAGCGCCGATAAAAATGTCTCTGTCCCGATCTTGTTGCGGCTGCGGATCACATCACAGATGGTGCGCTCCAAATCGTAGCAGGGAACAGGATTCCCGGCGGGGGTTTGCAGCATTGTTTTGCCCAGCTCAAACAGCTCCGGTTTGATGTAGTACACCTTGCACTCCGCTTTGATGGCCGCAGACGGGATGCAGCCGGAAGGCGCTGTGACGGTGTGCTCAAAGGGCGTCCGGTCAGAAATCCTATGAAGAAACAGTGCTGTTTCATGGGAAAAAATAATCTTTCCAGACCGGCGGCTAATGGACAGCAACTCGTCCTGCATATCTTCCGGGAGCACATACTGCCCCTTGACAATACGGTGAATCTTTTCCGCCTTGCACAGCTTATAGAGCATTGCTTTGGAAATGCCGCGCTGCGCCGCTGTTTTCGTTTCGATGATGCCGCCGTTTTTATTCGCAATCGCGGCGAGTTCCGCCATATAGTCCATCCGCTCACCTCGCAGTAACAACCTGATAATAGTATATCCAAAATCACGATGATAGTCAACAAAGATAACGAAGCTATACACATAAAATTATATTTAATATTATGATGTTAGTCAGCAGCCTTACATAAAATCAACGGGGTTTGGGTACTCCCAACAAGAACCAATGAGCAGATTGGCCGACAGGCCGGAACGCTCATTTCGCCGCTGTGTATGGACAGCGGCTGTGCTTGCTGTTCTCTCAAATCTCATATCCGCAGAACATGATGCTTCCGCTTTTTCCAAAGCCGGGAGCACTTTTATTTTCACTTTTATCAAGCAGACCCCTGTTTTTCTCGGAGAAAATGTCCGTTGTAAAGTGAAAAGAATTTTTGGGGATACCCCCCAATTCGCAAAAATTTGTCCGTTGTAAAGTGAGAGGGACTAATTTATGGCGTGAAAATTTTATTCCTGCCGTACCCGCTAATCGGCGAAAAGAATGTCCGTTGTAAAGTGAAAGGAATGAAAGGAAATTTTTCTGAGCAGGTACCAAGTTTTTGTTCGAAACTGTCCGTTGAAATATGAGAGGGGATATTTTTTCGATTGCCCCCCCTAATCCGCAAAAAATTGTCCGTTGTAGTTTGAAGGAGGCGAATATCCAATGGCCGAACGCACAAGGCCGATCCGCATCGAGTTTTGCGTCACCGAGCAGGAGCGGCGGCTCATCCGAAGCAAGATGGCGCAGCTCGGTACCAAAAACATGGGCGCATATCTCCGTAAGATGGCGATTGACGGTTACATCATCAATGTGGACTACACCCAGCAGAAAAAGCTGGCCGCAGCCGTAAGCCGGGCTGCCAGCAATATCAACCAGATTTGCCGCCGGATCAACAGCTCCGGGCATTTCTATGCTGAGGATGTTGCGGAACTGAAAGAACGACAAGCCGAGATTTGGTCGCTGCTCAAAGAGACCCAGCGAAAGGAATTATAACCACAGGAGGGCGCTATGCCGCGTATGAGTAAAAAACGAAAAGAAGAATGGGCGTTCTTCCTGAATGACCGTGGACGCATCGCCTATAACGCCTTGTGCCGCAGGTGTGTCCACGACTGCAAACAAAGTTTCCGTGCTGCGGTGATCGTCTGTCCGCATTACCACTCCAAACGATCCAACCGCCCGCCTTAATTGCCCTGCGCCGGAGAAAGGAAGTGATGTACCATCTACTACAAAACCGATACCCCGCTGCCGCCTTTCGTGCCGTTGCCCCGGTTTATCCTTCGGGGAGAATACTCGATCAATGCCAAACTGCTCTATGCCCTGCTGCTGGGGCGCACACAGCTCTCCCAGAAATCCGGCTGGGTGTCGGAGGATGGGGATGTCTATGTGATCTATACAATCCGGCAGATAGCGAATGACCTGAACCGGAGCGAGCGAACGGTCAAGGCCGCGTTGGCCGAGTTGGAGAATGCGGGACTAATTATCCGCGTCCGGCAGGGCTGGAACCGGGCAAACCGTATTTTCCTGCAACTGCCCGATGAGGTGCAGCTTTCTTCCCGTCCAGAGGGCAAGTTCTGCCCAATGGATGGGCTGGAATCTTCCCCTTGTATGGGGCAAAATTTGCCCATAAGTAAGAAAGAGAAGAAGAAAACAGATTCCAGTCAGAATAACAGGAGGGAGAACGCCCGCCGCTGTTTTGGGCAGTATCAGAATGTTTTTCTTTTGGACAGTGAACTGGCTGAACTGCAATCGACATATCCCGGCCAATACGAGGATTACATCAACCGGCTGTCGGCCTATATGGCTTCCAGCGGAAAGCACTATGCCAACCATTACGCTACAATCCGCAAGTGGCTGGACGAGGACAGCAAACCGAAGTCCGGTAAAAATTACGACTATACAGAGACCTATGAGGAAGGAGAATGTCTGTGAATGTGAACCCGATTATGGCTGCAATCGTTGAGGCAGCAGAGACCCTAAACACCGCCCCGGATGATTACATCAACCCGGATGACGGGCTGAAATACTGCGGCAAGTGCCACACGCCCAAGGAAGCCTATTTTCCAGACCAGTACCGCAAAAACGGGTTGGACAAGCATCCGATTGCCTGCAAATGCGCGGCTGAGAAACGGGCGCAGCGTGAAGCGGAGCACCGGGAATTGGAACGGCTGAACCGGATTGCCATGCTCCGCTCCGAAGCATTTCGGGACATTCCCGCCGCCGGATGGCGGTTTGAAAATGCCGAGGTCATGACTCCGCAGCTTACCAAGGCGAGGTCCTATTCCGAAAACTGGGATGAGTTCCGCAGGGCGGGGACCGGGCTGCTCCTGTTCGGGAATGTGGGCACCGGAAAATCCTATGCGGCGGGCTGCATCGCCAACGCCCTGATAGAGAAAATGGTTTCCGTCCTGTTTGTCGGGCTGTCCGATGTGGTGAACCGGATGCAGGGCAATTTCGGTGCAGACCGGGATGCCTACCTGAAAACACTGATGCGCCCGGAGCTGCTGATTTTGGATGACTTGGGTGCGGAACGGAATACCAGCTTCGGCAAGGAGCGCGTATTCGATGTGGTCAACAAGCGGCTGTTGACCGGCAAACCGATGATCGTCACCACCAACATCCCGCTTTCCGTGATGCAGAAAGCTACTGATTTGGACGAGCGCCGTATCTATAACAGGGTTTTGGAAGTCTGCGTCCCCATACAGTTTAACGGCGAGAATTTCCGAAAGGGCAATGCTGCGGAAAATGTGAAACGGGCGGCGAAAATTTTGAACCAGGAAAATTGACGAACTTCTATTCTACGAAAGGGGCAATCAAATGGAAAATTCCATCGGCAAGGTGCCGATCCACCTGAAAATGACACTCACGGCAAAGGAAGCCGCCGAATACAGCAATATCGGAATCAATAAAATCGACAGTATGCTGCGTTCTCCAAACTGCCCATTCGTACTTTTTGTGGGCAGCAAAAAATTGGTGAAGCGCAAAGAGTTTGAACAGTACATCAGTCAGGCTCTCGTGATCTGACCTTGCATTTGAAAAATTCGCGGAGAAGCCTTGAGGAAAAGAGCACCATGCGCTATACTATATAGTGTAGTAGTGTGCTCTTTTCTTCTCTGCGGGAAAGGAGCTCGTCCATGGGAAAGAATCTCAAGGGAAAAGACTGCGGTAAGGGTATCTACCAAAGAAAGGACGGATTGTATAGCGCACGATTTGTTGATAGAGCCGGGAAGCGGCATGAGAAGTATTTTCAGACGCTGCCCGAGGCGCGGAACTGGATTGAGGACGCAAAATACGCCGATAAGCATGACGATGTGTTTGTCGCTACCGATACGACAGTGGATGAATGGTTTGAATTCTGGATCGAAAATATTGTCGGTGATTTGGCTCCCAACACGCTCAGAAATTACCGGGAACGCTATGTCCGCAATATTCAGCCGGTAATCGGGAAGATGCTGATCGCCAATGTAAAACCGATGCACTGCAAAAAGGTGTTCATCCAGATGGATGCGGATTACGCAGGTTCCACCATTCGTCAGGCATACATCACGATGGGGACAATGTTTAAGGCTGCGAAGATGAACGACCTGATTGCAAAGCACCCCATGGATGGCGTTCGGTTTTCAAAGCCCGTTCGCGCTGTGGATGATATTCACTATCTGACACGGGAGGAACAGCGCCTCTTTCTCGAAACCGCACGGCGCTCCTACAATTACAACCAGTATGCGCTCATCCTTGAAACGGGATTGCGCACCGGGGAAATGATTGGCCTAACATGGGACGCAATCGACTTTGAGCGCCGGACGCTTACGGTGAACAAGACCTTGGAGTTTCGTCACGCACAGAAAGTTTGGCGTGCTGGTCCTCCCAAAACTCAGCAGAGCTATCGCACCATTCCTTTGACGGATAAAGCGTATGACATTCTGAAAAAGGTGTGGGATAGCCGGAGCAGCAGAAAAGAATCCCCCCTGCTGTCACAAACGCTGGAATACATGGACAGGCGCACCGGCGTTACTTCCCGGCTTGTGATGCGGGATCTGGTCTTTATCAACTGGCGCACAGGGGAACCGGCGAAAAACAGTTCCTATGATACCCACCTCTATAAGCTTTGCGATGAAGCGGGAATCAATCGCTTTTGTATGCACGCGCTGCGCCATACCTACGCAACCCGTGCAATTGAAAGCGGAATGCAGCCGAAAGTGCTGCAAAAGCTGCTGGGACACGCCAGCATTAAAACCACAATGGATCGGTATGTCCACGTAACCGATGAAATGCTGGATCAGGCGGTCAAGCAATTTCAACTTAGCAGCGTATGTTGATATAACTTAATACAAGTCGATGCGCAAATGGCGTAAAAATGGCGTAGCCACCAAAACGCCAAAGCGCGAAAACCTTGTAAATACGGCATTTTTTAAGGAGATGTAGAGATATATGAAATTAGGCGTCGTGGGATTGCCAAATGTCGGAAAGAGCACGCTGTTCAACGCCATCACGCAGGCGGGCGCGCAGGCGGCCAACTACCCGTTCTGCACGATCGAGCCGAACGTGGGCGTGGTGCCGGTGCCGGACGCGCGGCTGGACCGCCTGGCGGAGCTGTACAGCCCGAAAAAGGTCACGCCGACCACGATCGAGTTTGTGGACATCGCGGGGCTGGTGCGCGGCGCGAGCCGCGGCGAGGGGCTGGGCAACAAGTTCCTCTCGCACATCCGCGAGGTGGACGCGGTGGTGCACGTGGTACGCTGCTTTGAAGATGAAAACGTCGTGCATGTGGACGGCAGCGTCGACCCGGCGCGCGACATGGAGACGATCAACCTCGAGCTGGTGTTTGCAGACCTCGAGACGGTGGAGCGCCGCATCGACCGCACGAAGAAGATGATGAAGGGCGGCGACAAGCGCCTGTTGCACGAGCTGGAACTGCTGGAGGGCATCCACGCCACGCTCGAGGCCGGCCGGCCGGTGCGCACGATGGCGTTTGACGCGGAGGACGAGCCGTTTGTCCGCGGGCTGTTTTTGCTGACCACGAAGCCGGTCATCTATGTGGCCAACGTGGCGGAGTCCGCGCTCGGGGCCGCGCCGGACG
>ERZ780149.2978-NODE-2978-length-14871-cov-5.867508_pt1 | contig 14871 bp, 9 predicted proteins | sample MGYA00511367_ERZ780149 | MGnify/ENA primary metagenome ERZ780149 (study PRJEB29588, sample SAMEA2153852) | human gut metagenome | biome: human gut; feature: human-associated habitat; material: faeces | place: Denmark | collected 2008/2010 ... | reverse complement strand
AGATACGCGGAGCCGTTAAGCGGGAAGCCCGGTGGGCTTCCCGTAGGCGACGCCGAGCGGCGACAGCCGCGAGGTAGAAACCAGCACGTAGCTGGCGCGCCGCTCCGGCGGCCGTCAGGCCAGAGGAGCAGTGTGCCAGATACGTTCCAAATAGTCTTCCATGGAGCGGTCGGAGCTGAAGTAGCCGGAGTTGGCCACGTTGAGCAGGGCCTTGCGGTTCCATTCGAGCTCATCAGCGTAGAGGGCCTCGATCTCGGACTGGATGTCCATGTAGGCGGAGAAGTCGGCCAAGGTCATGAACCAGTCCTTGGTCAGCCAGTCGGCCACGAGCGGGGAGTAGGCGTTGCGGTCGCCGTTGGAGAAGGTGCCGTCGGCCACCATATCGATGGCGTGCTTCAGGCGCGGGTCGGCCTCGTAGTAGGAGGCGGGATTGTAGCCCTCGGCGTACTTCTTCTCGACCTCGTCGACGGTCATGCCGAACAGGAAGAAGTTCTCGGCGCCGACGCGCTCACGGATCTCGACGTTCGCGCCATCGAGCGTACCGACGGTCATCGCGCCGTTGAGGGCGAACTTCATGTTGCCGGTACCCGAGGCCTCCTTGCCGGCCTGCGAGATCTGCTCGTCGAGGTCGGTGGCGGGAATCAGGTGCTGGGCGAGGCGCACATTGTAGTTCCACGGGAAGTACACGGCCAGCTTGCCCTTGACGTCCGGATCGTTGTTGACCACGCGGGAGACGTTGTTGATGAGCTGGATGGTCATCTTGGCCAGGTAGTAGCCCGGGGCGGCCTTGGCACCGAAGAACACGGTGCGCGGGGTGACGTCCTCGGCCTTGACCTTGCCGGACTTGATGTCGGCGTAGGTGGAGATGACGGACAGGATCTTCAGGGACTGGCGCTTGTACTCGTGCAGGCGCTTAACCATGGTGTTGAACATGGTGTTCGGGTCGAGCTCGAAGCCGTACTCGCGCTTGGCGTAGGCGGCGAAGTCGACCTTGTTGGCCTTCTTGACGGCGGCGAACTTCTTGACGAATTCATCGTCCTTGGCCAGCGGCTCGAGGCCCTTGAGCATCTCCAGGTCGGAGAGCCACTTGTCGGTGCCGAGGCCCTCGGTGATGAGGTCGGACAGGCGCGGGTTGGCGAGCTTGACGAAGCGACGCGGAGTCACGCCGTTGGTCACGTTGGTGAACTTGTCCGGGTAGACGTCGGAGAAGTTCTTCAGGGTGACGTCCTTGAGCAGCTGGGAGTGCAGCTCGGCCACGCCGTTGACGTGGGAGCCGCCGTAGGTGGCCAAGTAGGCCATGCGCACGGCGTCGCCAGTGTAGATGGCCATGTCCTTGATGGTGTTCTTGTCGACGCCCTTGGACTTGAGCTCGTCCTCGAACTGCGCGTTGATCTTCTCGATGATCTCAAGGTGACGCGGCAGCAGCTCGCCGATCAGGCTGGCCGGCCAGACCTCAAGGGCCTCCGGCAGCAGGGTGTGGCAGGTGTAGTTGAAGGTCTTGGTGGTGATGGACCACGCGGTATCCCAGTCGTAGCCGTACTCATCGATGAGGATGCGCATGAGCTCGGGGATGCCGATCACCGGGTGGGTGTCGTTGAGCTGGAAGACGATCTTGTTCGGGAAAGTCGTCAGATCCGGCTTGTCCTGGCCCGGGTAGAAGACGCGGATGGCGTCGTGCAGGGAGGCGGAGACGAAGAAGTACTGCTGCTCAAGGCGCAGTTCCTTGCCGACCTTGGTGGAGTCTTCCGGGTAGAGAATCTTGGAGATGTTCTCGGCCTTGACCTGCGGGGTCACGGCTTCCATGTACTCGGAGCGGTTGAAGGCGAGCAGATCGAACTCGTCGTAGCTCTTGGCGCTCCACAGGCGCAGGGTGTTCACGCGGCCGGACTTGTAGCCGGGGACCAGGTAGTCCACCGGCACGGCGCGCACGGACCATGCGGGCTGCCAGGTCTTGGTGCCGTCGGCGTTCTCGACGACCTTGCCGCCGAAGGAAACCTTCTGGTCGCGGTTGTAGTCGATGTGGCCCCACGGCTCTTCGTTGGCCAGCCAGTAGTCCGGGGTTTCGACCTGCTTGCCGTCCTTGTCGAACTCCTGCTTGAAGATGCCGTACTTGTACTGGATGCCGTAGCCGAAGGCCGGCACGCCCAGCGAGGCGAGGGAGTCGATGAAGCAGGCGGCCAGACGGCCGAGGCCGCCGTTGCCGAGGCCCGGCTCGTATTCGGCGTCGACGACGTCCTGGACCTTGAAGCCGAGGGCTTCCACGGCCTTGTCGAACTGCTCGGTCAGACCGGCGTTGAGCAGCGCGTTGCGCAGCTGCTTACCCATCAGGAATTCTGCGGACAGGTAGCCGACGGCCTTGGTGTTGCCGTTCACGGTGTCGGCCTGGGTCTTGAACCAGGAGTCGGCAAGGTGGTTGCGCACGGCCTTGGATGCGGCGACATACACGTCAGCAGGGGTAGCCTGCTCGGTGGTGACGTTCTGAGTGTATTTCAGTTGTTCACGAATCTCGTCGGCGAATTGTTCCGCCGTGACAGGAGACTTCGGTGCGGTGATTTCGGTCATTCTGACTTTCCTTCCGGGATAAGTGCCCGTGTTTATTATGCCGCGCGATAGGTATCGTCGCACAAACGTAAGCATGAACTCTCCGTAACGACGATGGCGGAGCGTTCTTGCATACGTTCTCATTTAGAGCGTAGCACATGCCCCGATATTCCGCATCACACCGTATGCCATCGTTTGCATTATGGAAGATCTTCCGGCTCCGGTGCCATGATGGGATACATGGCAGTAATTCTTGAAAAAGACCTGAAACGCGGGCATGACGCGCTGGTGCAATGGCGTGCCGCGGCCCGGGAGCTGGCGGACAACACACCACATCGTCTGACCGTCTCCCCTGTCTTGCCACGCCCGGTGTGGGCGATGGCCGTGCGCTACTCGCTGTTTCTGCTGGAGCGGCGCGCACCCGGCCCTGGCGTGGAGGTGCGTGTCGCGCCGTGGGGGGCGGTCAAAATCTTGGACGGCCCGGAATCGGACCCGCATAACCTGACCCCGCCGGACGTCATCGAGCTGGACCCGGAAGTCTGGCTGCGGCTGGCCTGCGGCATCACCACATGGGCAGAGGAAAAGGACGCCGGCCACATCAGCGCGGTCGGCGAGCGCGACGACCTGAGCGACCTGCTGCCGCTGTGAGGCGCGAAGCGTAAGTAAGCCACCAGCGGCGGCACCATCAGCCATAACCACAAATCCCCTTGTGCTCAACCAAGCACAAGGGGATTATTACGAGAAGACCGGCGTTCAGCTCTTCTTGGGCTTGAGCGCGGAAGGCATGGGCATCGGAATCGGCTTGCGCGGGGCCGGCTTCGGTGCGGCAGGCGCGGAGGCCGGGAACTCGCCGCTGGTCGCCTTTGCGGCGGCTTCGGCAGCCCACTTGGCGTACTCGTCGAGGTCATCCTCCTGCGTAGCGGGAGCTGCCTCGGCGGCACCGGAAGCGTGGTCATCAGCAGCGGAATCCACATCCTTGTCCGCATACTGGTCATCGATGTCGGCGAACGGGTCAGGAGAGCCCATTCCCGGCTCCTGCTCGCTCAGCTCTTTTGCCAGCTCATCGTAGTCGGTATCGGTGGTCAGGTACTTGAGCTTTCGGGCAATTTTCTGCTGTTTTGCTTTTTGACGTCCGCGGCCCATCTGACCCCCTGCGATTACTGTGCTGTTCGATTCATCAACAATAGAGAGTACCACTAATAGTGGCTTGTTCGTTGTCGGCTCACACTTTTACCATAAAAAGCGTTTATTTAGGGCATATTCAAAGGATTTTCGCATGACCGACGAGCAGCAACTGACAGCGGCAGGCAATGAGATGAGCGCGAGCTTCCTCGCGGCCAAAAAGCGTTCGGACGAAACGCTCGCCAAGCTGGAGGCCAAGCCGTCGTCCTTCACCATGTTGACCGGCGACCGCCCGACCGGCCGGCTGCACCTCGGCCACTACTTCGGCTCGATCCGTGAGCGTGTCGCCATGCAGGAGCGCGGCGTCAACACGAACATCATCATCGCCGACTACCAGGTGATCACCGACCGCGACACCACCGAGCACATCCAAGACAACGTGCTGAACCTGGTGCTCGACTACATGGCCGCCGGCATCGATCCGAACAAGACCATGATGTTCACCCACTCCGCCGTGCCGGCCGAGAACCAGCTACTGCTGCCGTTCCTGTCCTTGGTCACCGAGGCCGAGCTGCACCGCAACCCGACCGTGAAGTCCGAGATGGAGGCGTCCGGCCACGCGCTGACCGGTCTGCTGCTCACCTACCCGGTGCATCAGGCGTGCGACATCCTCTTCTGCAAGGCCAATGTCGTGCCGATCGGCAAGGACAACCTGCCGCACGTGGAAATCACGCGCACCATCGCCCGCCGTTTCAACGAGCGTTACGCCAAGAAGAACCCGGTGTTCCCGGAGCCGGCCGCCATTCTGTCTGAGGCACCGGAGATTCCGGGTCTCGACGGCCGCAAGATGAGCAAGTCGTACGGCAACTCCATCATGCTGGGCGCCACCGCCGAGGAAACCGCCAAGCTCATCAAGAAGAGCCCGACCGATTCCGAGCGCCGCATCACCTTCGACCCGGTTGCCCGCCCGCAGGTCTCCGCCCTGCTGACCACCGCCGGCCTGGTGACCGGCCGCGACCCGAAGGACATCGCCGAGGAGATCGGTGATTCCGGCGCCGGCGCGCTCAAGGCATACGTCATCGAATCAGTCAACGAGTTCCTGGCCCCGCACCGCGAGCGCCGCGCCGAGCTGGCCAAGGACATGGATTCCATTCGTGACATCCTGCACGACGGCAACAAGCGCGCCAACGCCATCGCCGAGGAGACCCTCGACCAGGTGCGCGAGGCCATGGGCATGAAGTACTGATTTTCCCGCCGCTCGTAGCAAGACGCCGTGTCAGCCCCAACTGGGCAACTGACACGGCGTTTTTGTATTGCGGCGTCTGCTGTGTCCTATCTTCACTTCGAGGGGCGGATTTCTTGTTTTTCCGTGCAACGCGGCTATCAAGACGGACCTCTGTTCACTTCATGCCGATGGCTTGCATCAATACGTACGCTCCCCGCACAGCAATGTCATTACGACGTGTTGCGGCATAGCGCGCATGGCTTCCGGAGTATCGGCGGCGTATGGGTCGGCGTCCAGCAACACCACATCGGCCGGGTCGCCGGATGCAAGGCGGTCACGGCCAGTGGCGGTCGAGGCTGCCAGCGAGGTATGCACATCGAGGCACTGCTCGGGCTGGAACGGCTCGCGGTCAGAGCTTTCGGTGCCGAGCACGGCGGCGGAAATGGCCAGCCACGGGTCCAGCGGGGCCACGGGCGCATCCGAGCCCATGCGCAGCGTGGTACCGGCGTCGTGGAGGGCCCTGAACGGATAAGGGATGCCGGCCGGGTTGGCCCAGAAACGGGTGATGACGTCGCGGTCATCCATGGCGTGCTGCGGCTGGATGCTGGCCGTGAGCCCCAGCTCGGCGAAACGCGGGATATCGACGGGTTTGAGCATCTGCGCATGCTCGATCGATCCATGTGCGTGCGTGGCGGCGACTGCGTTGAGCGCAATGGTGTTCGCTTCGTCGCCAATGGCGTGGCAGGCAATGTCGAAGCCATGCTCGGTGGCTAGGCGCATATAGTCTTCGATTTGCTGCGGCGTGTAGCTCAGCGTGCCATACGTCAGCGGCTCGATGCCCGAATACGGCGTGGAGCAGTAGGCGGAGCGGGTGTTGAGCGATCCGTCCGAGATGAGCTTCATGGCGCCCACATGGCCAAGCCCGGCGCTGCCCGGCAATTCCTTGCCGGTATGCCAACCCGCGTCAATGGCGGCTCGCAACCGCTCGGGGTATACACCGGCGTCCACGCGCAAACCGTTAATGCCGGCCGCGAAACGATTGATCCATGTATCGATGTTTTCGGCCATTTCATAATCGCGGATGCCCACCACGCCCTTGCTTGCGGCGTCCTGTTCGGCCTCGCGCAGCAGACGGTCAGTCTCTTCAGCAGCGCCCGGCGCCTTGTCGAAGGCGGTGTAGGCGTTGAACCATTCGAGTTCACCGACCAGACCGGATTCGTCCACATGTACGCCAAGCCTGCGGGCCGCGGCGGAATTCACCCATCCGCAGTGCATGTCCGCGCTGGAGAGGGCCACCGGCTGTTCGCCGGTCACGGCGTCAATTGCGGCCAGTGTGGGCTGCTCGTCGTCGGCCCACAGCGAGTGACGGAATCGCATGCCCACCACGAAGGCATCTGGGTCAAGCGTGTCGGCGGCGCGGCGCTCATCCAGATGACGGCGCAACATGTCCATCGCTTCGGCGGCGGAACGGGCATTGATGAGGTCCAGTCGGCCCAGCGTCTTAGCCCATTGCGTGAAGTGCGTGTGGCAGTCCCACAGGCCGGGAATAACCCACAGGCCGTCGGCGTCGATGGTGGTTTCGTCAGCAGGTGCGGAGGCCGACGTTGGGATTGAGACGCTGCCAGAAGCAATGGCATTCGTCGCGTATTCCAACGATGTCGTATGCGCCTTAGTCTGCATCGTGCCGTCCGAAGCCGAGACCGTTCCAGCAGGGCCGACAGACGCAACAACCCCATCGCGAAGCACCACATCCACGCGGTCCTGAGACCCCGGAACACCGGCATTGACAATACGCACCAAGCTACTCATACCGGCCATCATGCCACCTTTGCATGAACGCCATGGAGATTCGTCCAAGTTGAATCGCGCCGTCGACGGCGATTCCCGCTGGCTGCCTGCAAACCCCTACGTTCCATGTAATTGCGGGATGGCCTGCAACTGCGATGAACACCCATAGTTTATCCACCGACTTATCCACATTTATCCACCGAAAAATTGGGGCGGTAGACAGGGCCGGTAGCCGGACTCTACACTGCGAGGACAAAGCGAACATCACGAAGGGGTGATCATCATGGGTAGCTCAACGGCATTGACCGAGCTGACAATGCAGAAGTACCAACGAATGCAGACGTGCGCAGATGTTCAACGACGAAGCGCATGGCGCCCACCCTATGCCCTGACAACAGCGTTGGAGCTTTTGTCAATTGAAGTACCCCGCATATCAAGCAAACACAGAGGCCTTGCAACTACAACCATTGTTGCGGTTCCACACGCCAATGACAAACGGCACATTGTGGGGGTCAAAGTGGTTGTATGGCCTTTTCCACTAGACACGGTCATAATCGAGGGACAATTCACATGCACTTCACCAGCTTGCACATGGGCCATGTTCTCCACGTATCTCGAACTTGAAGAACTCATCGTTCTCGCTGATTCCATGATGCGACGAGATCGAAGGCTCTGCAGAACAACCATCGACGCCCTTTCTCTGTATCTCGATGAGGCCGAGGCCCAGGTGCGAGCCGACAAAGAGAATGGCACCAATTCGTATTTGTTCCGCGGGTATAACAAATGCCGTCGCGCCCTACTTTTGGCGCGCGCGGGCACAGATTCCTCCATGGAAACACGAACTCGTTTGGTTCTCTTGAAATACGGTCTGAATTGCCCGCAGGTGAATTATCCAATATTCGTAGGAAACAACACCAGACCCATATATCTCGATCTTGCATACCCTGAATTCAAGATATGTATCGAATACGAAGGCTCTCATCATGCCGGGCAATGGCTGAATGACGCGAGACGCCGCCAGATGATCGAAGATGCTGGCTGGAAGTACATTCAAGTCACCAAATTAGATATTGGCGACGAAGCGGGAGAAGAGGCCCTTGCCCGAAGAGTTGCCGAAAGGATACAGGAGGTTACGGGCAAAACGGTCCAGCTCACGATGCGGCAAACTACCCAGCAAATTAGCGATGTCCGAAAGCTACGCCGTATTCCACTGTACAAACGGCTGAAATTCGAGCCTCTGCTGCCAATTATTCCGACGACGCAGGAATAATAAGCCCGGTAGAGTCAGTCCGCACCGTCCGCACCGCGCTACGGTATTCAAAACCCATTTCAAGGGGCTGATTTGGCCTCCGCCGGAGGTCTACTTCCGTTTCAAGGGGCTGATCATCCGGTAGACCACGTGTATCAATGCCCTTACGTCAACGCCATTCCGCCGTTTTGGAGCCGCGTCTACTCAGGCATCAGCCCCTTGAAACGGAAGTAGATCTCTCCAGAACGTCAAATCAGCCCCTCGAAGTCCGTTTTGGCCTCAATGGTTCCTGCCGAACCACAAAAAAGCCACTCCTCTGCCATACGAGCCGACCGCACAGCAGGCACGTGTCATTTGCCGCTGCGGACCTCGGACTCCATGGCTTCCATGGGCTCGTCGACGAGCACGGTGCCGGACGGCAGGGTGCCGGGCAGCGGATCGTCCATGTAGTGGTCGAATTCGTAGAGCATGCGCTTGTTCGGCTTGGCGGTCAGCAACGAAACCACCACGATGAACAGCAGCGAAATGATGAACGCCGGCAGCAGCTCATAGATGGCGAATACGCCGCCCAAGGGCTTGACGAGGTTGTGCCAGATCAGCACGGCCGCCGTGCCGGACAGCATGCCGCCACGGCGCCGGCCTTGTTGGCGCGACGCCAGTATAGCGAGCACAGCATCAACGGGCCGAATGAGGCACCAAGCCCGGCCCACGCGTAAGACACCACCTGGAAGATCGACGAGTTCTGGTCGTATGCCACCAGAATGCCGAACAGGAACATGACCACCAGCGTGACCCTGGCCACAATCATGACCTGCTTGTCGGTGGCCTTGCGGTGCAGCAGCCCGCGGAAGATGTTCTCGCCCATGGCCGAAGCGCCGATGATCAGATACGAGGAGCTGGAGCTCATCGAGGCCGCGAAAATGCCGGAGACCACCACGCCGCACATGAAGCTCGGCAGCAGGGTCTGCGCCAGCACGATGAAGATGGTTTCCGCATCGGTGGAGGTCAGCAGTTCGGTGGGCATCATCGCACGCCCCACCAAGCCGATGCACACTGCGCAACCCAGCGAAATCACGCACCAGGAGGTGGCGATGATTCGGGACTTGCGCACTTCTTCCACGCTGCGGATGGACAGGAAGCGCACCAGCACCTGCGGCATACCGAAGTAACCCAGGCCCCACGCCAGCATGGAGATGATGGTGATGATGCCGTAGTCGGAGGGCGCGCCGAACACGGCCTTGCCCGCCTCGACGAGCTGCTGGCCGGTGGCCGGGTCCAGCTTGGGCGCGGCCACCTGCGTGCCGGACAGGTAGCCGGGGATGGCACGCAGGAATTCCACGGTGTTGTCGACACCGCCCGCGCTGGCCACGGTGCCGATGAACACCACCGCGAGCGCGAAGAACATGAGCATGCCTTGAATGAAGTCGGTCATCACCACCGACAAGTAGCCGCCCACCACGGTGTAGACGAACACGACCACCGCGCCGATGATCATCATGACGTGGTAGTCGAAACCGAACAACGTGGCGAACAGCTTGCCCACGGTCACGAAGCAGCTGCCCACGTACACGCTGAAGAACACCAGGATGATCACGGCCGCGATGGTGGAGATCACGCCCTTCTTGTCATGGAAACGCTTGGCGAAGAAGTCAGGAATGGTGATGGCATCGTCGGTCACTACCGAGTAGCGGCGCAGTCGCCGGGCCACAAGCTTCCAGTTGAGATAGGTGCCGAGCGCCAGTCCGACGGCGGTCCACATCGGGTCGGCCGCACCAGTGAAGTAGGCCAGGCCCGGCAGGCCCATCAGCAGCCAGCCGCTCATGTCGGAGGCTTCGGCGCTCAGGGCCGTGAGCCACGGCCCCACGCCGCGCCCGCCCGCAAAGTATTCCTTGGAGGAGGAGTTGGAGCGTTTGGAGTAGATGAATCCGATGGACAGCATGGCCGCAAAATAGATGACCATGGCCAGCAGAATCCAGAAATCGTTGGCCAACTGCGCCCCTCCTCAATCATGACGCCAAGCGGCTACCGCCATGGCAGAACTATGTGCTGATATGCGATTGACGCCGGAGCGGCGTCATACAGACCGTCACAGTCGTGAATACGGCCGCAACGCACTTCGCCTGATGGTAGTGGATACAAGGGCTCAAGCACCTTCCACCGTTTCCATACTGAGACGCTGTTTTATCCGAGCTCCCCCCACCTGAGGAGAGCCAAGATGACGGTCAGATGTCGTAGCGCCAGGACTTGTCGGTCACCACGCGGGCCATCGCCAAGCCGATCGGCAGACAGATAATCACCATGAACGCACGGAACGCCCAGTCCAGCGCATTCATGGTCTGGAAGCTGCCGAGGTACCACATGGCACGATACATATACAGACCGGGCACCATGATCACGATCGACGGCACGGTCAGGCAGATGCGCGGGTAGCCGAGGTGCGGCGGTAGCCAGCCACGTCGCACGGATGAACGCCACACCGATGCCAGAATGCCCGCCAGAAACGCGCCGATGAAGGTAGCCATCTCGGGTGCCACGTTGAAGTCTTGCAATTCCAAGCGCAGCGTGTCCGTGATCGCACCGATCAGGGCGGCGGTCAGGCACATGCGCTGCGGCGAATTGAACAGCACGGAGAAGCCCCACACGCCGACGAACGCCGCCACGAATCGCAGCAATCCGTTGACCCACGGGTCAAGCCCCAGTGGCTCAAAGCCTTCCGGGTGCAGGTGCACCATCACGGCCACGGCCCAGCCTGCCAGCGTGGCCATCAGGATGATGCACAGCACGTACGCCACGCGCTGGATGCCCGAGGGGAAGTCGATTTTCGCCATGTCGAGTCCGCCTGTGATGAGCGGGAAACCGGGGATCACGAACAGCATGGCGCCGATGTAGGCCGTATCGTGCGAGAGCGCGACTGGGTCGAAAATGCCGATGAGTCGCAGGGTGCCGGTGCAGGCGAGCGCCGCCGCGGCCACACACACAAAGGTGACGAAGAACTGGTTCAGATGGTATGCAAACAGCCGGCGACGCATCCACTGGCCAAGGCCCGCGCCCACGAACGCACCGATCATGTCGTATGGGCCGCCGCCGAGCAGGAACACGAAGGCCGCGCAGGCTAGGGCGGAGGCCAGACCGGAGAACCACGGCTTGTACAGCGGCTTGCGGCGCTCAATCAGATCGAGTCGCTCGTGCGCCTGCCGCACGGTGATACCGCCCTTGGCCTTCTCTTCGTCGGAGCGCTCGTTGAAGTGTTCGGCGTATTCCTTGGGCACGCGATTCTTACGCTTCGTACTGCTTGCAGCAGGGCTTTCGGCGGTTGCGCCGTTCGCCGCGTTCGCCGATTCAACCGACTCATTGGAGTCACCGGTAAACACTTCGGCATCGTCGTAGGCCTTCTCTTCGGCCGCTTTGTCTTCGACCGGAGTGACTTCCGCGCTGTCCGCCAAAAGTCGGTGGGCTTCTTCATTGTCATCGTCCAAGGACTTGGCCACGGAGGTCACGAGTACCTTGGTTTTCAACGCAAGATCCAGCGCCTCGTCCACGCTGCCGTTGGCCGCCTCAGCCTCGGCCTTGGCACGTTCGCGCAGGCGCTTGGCCAGATCGGCAGAATACTGCGAAGCGTCACGTTCGTCCAAATGCTTGACCACGCCATCGGACAGTTGCGAATCGACGTGATACATCGACCCCTTGCCGAGATTCACGGAGAACCAGTCGGCGAAATGTTCCAGCAGCCAGATACGTTCGGTGTTCACGCCGGTGGTCGGCAAATCCACGACTTCGGTGATGCGGTTACGACCATCCGTGCAGGTGGCCTCGATATCCGTCAGGTTCACGTCGGCGCGTACGTGCACGCCCAGCGGGTAGGCGATGCGGTGCATCATCTCACGCACGCGGAAGGAGCCGGTGCCGGCTCCCAGGTCCAGCATGCCGACTCGTACAATCACGCTGGCTTTGGCGGCGATACCGGCGTCCACCACCGGTTTTTCCCAATCGCGTGCAATATCTTCCATGTCCAGCGGAATGGAGTGGGTGTGGAATTTACGTACAGCCGTTGCGCCTTTCGCTTCGGGCGCACTTTTTTTCTTCTGTTCGCTCACATCCTTCATTACTACTCCCTGCCTTCCCCGCCAGCAATCGTAAGGCGCTCAAATCTTCCGCGAATCGGACAGTGTCTCATATGCTGTCCGATATTCGGTCTCTATAGGTGGACAACTTGGCGCACTATATGGACTTCGTAACGTAAAAAGCGATTTCGCGGGGATACACTATTGCCCACACAACAACCACGTTGAATATGGGCTGTGGGCTCGCAACGACTGGTCTCAACAACTGCGGAGGAGCCGCAGACGACCAGTAGACCGAGCAACCTGTTATTCGGCAAAGGAGGTTATATGGCAACACCTGAAGAACAGATCACTCCCGCTGACGCCGCCATCGTCACTACCGGGACCGGCCGAAAGGGCCCGGAGGAGCATGATCTTCCCGAAAGCCTGAAGTACGACATGGATCTGTGTCTTGAGATCCTGCGTAACGTACTGGGCGAATACAACCCCGAACTGCTGTCTACGTTCGACACCGTGCGTCATTACGCGGTGGAGGCCAGCGCCGAGCATTTCGCCGAGCTGAAGGATCCGAACCCCGACCAGGATGGCCTGAAGGAGGCCGTGAACGTCATCGACAACATGACGTTGCACGACGCCCAGCTGCTGGCCCGCGCGTTCGCCACGTATTTCCATCTGGCAAACCTGTCCGAGGAGAACTACCGCGTTTCCGTGCTCCACGAGCGCGAGAACAACGTGCCCGTTGACCAGGCGGTCGACCCGATCAACGAGCTCACCGTCGCTTACCACCAGCTCATCAATGAGACTGGCCCGGCCAAGGCCAAGGAACTGCTCAACCAGCTCGAATTCCACCCCGTCTTCACGGCGCACCCCACTGAGGCCCGTCGTAAGGCCGTGGAAGGCAAGATTCGCCGCGTTTCCGAATTGCTTGAGGAGTACAAGCGCCTCGGCGGCTCGGATAAGAAGGAATGCCTGCGCCGTCTCTACAACGAGATCGACGCCCTGTTCCGCACTTCTCCAATCGCGCTGAAGAAGCCGACCCCGGTTGAGGAAGCGGACACAATTCTCGACATCTTCGACAACACGCTGTTCAACACCATCCCCAAGGTTTACCGTCGCTTCGACGACTGGGTCCTGGGCGATAAGGCCGGTCTCGTCGAGCCCGCTTGCCCCGCGTTCTTCCACCCGGGCAGCTGGATCGGCTCCGACCGCGACGGTAACCCGAACGTCACCGCCAAGGTGAGCCGCGCCGTGGCCCGCAAGTTCTCCGATCACGTGATCGCCGCCCTTGAGCAAGCCACCCGCACCGTCGGCCGCAACCTCACGATGGAAGCCGAGACCACGCCGCCGAGCGCCGAGCTCAAGAACCTCTGGAGCCACCAGAAGGAAATGAGCGAGCGTCTGACCGACAAGGCCGCCCTGATCTCCACCAAGGAGATGCACCGCGCGGTCATGCTGGTGATGGCCGACCGTCTGCACTACACCATCGAACGCGATGCCGACCTCATGTACCACTCCTGCGACAACTTCCTCGCCGACCTCAAGGTGGTCCAGCGTTCGCTGGCCGCCGCCGGCGCCAAGCGTTCCGCTTACGGCCCGCTGCAGGATCTGATCTGGCAGACCGAGACCTTCGGCTTCCACATGGTGGAGATGGAGTTCCGTCAGCACTCCGTGGTGCACGCCCGCGCCCTTGCGGATATCCGCGAGCACGGCCTGCATGGCGAGCGCGGCGAACTGCAGCCGATGACGCACGAGGTGCTCGACACCTTCCGCGCCCTCGGCGCCATCCAGAAGCGCAACGGCCTCAAGGCCGCACGCCGCTACATCATCTCCTTCACCAAGAGCGCCCAGAACATCAAGGATGTCTACGAGCTCAACCGCTTGGCCTTCTCTCACCCGGAGGACGTGCCCACCATCGACGTGATCCCGCTGTTCGAGCAGCTTGAGGATCTGCAGAACTCGGTGGATGTGCTCGAGGAAATGATCAAGATCCCCGAGGTCCAGGCTCGTCTGAAGGCCACCGGCAACAAGCTCGAGGTCATGCTCGGCTACTCCGACTCCTCGAAGGACGCCGGCCCGACCTCCGCCACCCTTGCCCTGCACTCCGCGCAGGAGCGCATCGCCAAGTGGGCCGAATCGCACGACATCGACCTGACCCTGTTCCATGGCCGCGGCGGCGCCGTCGGTCGTGGCGGCGGCCCGGCCAACCGCGCCGTGCTCGCACAGCCGGTCGGCTCCGTGAAGTGCCGTTTCAAGCTCACCGAGCAGGGCGAGGTCATCTTCGCCCGCTACGGCAACCCGGTGCTGGCCATCCGCCACGTCGAGTCCGTGGCTGCGGCGACCTTGCTGCAGTCCGCGCCGAGCGTGGAGAAGCGCAACACCGAGATGACCGAGAAGTACGCCGATATGGCCGCTCAGCTCGACGAGGCCGCGCACAACCGCTTCCTCGACCTGTTGAACACCGATGGCTTCGCCCCGTGGTTCTCGATCGTCACGCCGCTGACCGAAATCGGCCTGCTGCCGATCGGCTCCCGACCGGCCAAGCGTGGCCTCGGCGCCAAGTCGCTCGACGACCTGCGTACGATTCCGTGGATCTTCTCCTGGGCTCAGGCCCGCATCAACCTGGCCGCCTGGTACGGTCTCGGCACCGCATGCGAGAAGTTCGGCGATCTGGAGACCATGCGCAAGGCGTATGAGGAATGGCCGCTGTTCTCCACCTTCATCGACAACATCGAGATGTCCATCGCCAAGACGGACGAGCGCATCGCCAGGATGTACCTTGCCCTCGGCGACCGCGAGGACCTCAATGAGAAGGTGCTCAACGAGATGGAGCTCACCCGCAAGTGGGTTCTGGCCATCGTGGGCGACAAGTGGCCGCTGCAGCACCG
>ERZ780149.2977-NODE-2977-length-14875-cov-9.569771_pt1 | contig 14875 bp, 7 predicted proteins | sample MGYA00511367_ERZ780149 | MGnify/ENA primary metagenome ERZ780149 (study PRJEB29588, sample SAMEA2153852) | human gut metagenome | biome: human gut; feature: human-associated habitat; material: faeces | place: Denmark | collected 2008/2010 ... | reverse complement strand
TGTTGGCGACTGAAAAGCAGGTGATAGCGGTGGATGCGCGCATTCGGATAGAAAAGAAGTAGGAAATATTGCAGCTCTAAATCCCCCTTATCTAGCGAGATAGAGGGGGATAGGACGAATCTTTCATTCATTGGGACGCATTTTTTATCGTTCGTTGGCAAAATGGCCTATATTTGAGGTCTAAATAATAGAGCGATGAAGAACACGAATCTGAAGAAAATGCTGATAGCTTTTATATGCCTGATATGTTTTTTCACTTGTTATGCACAAACAATCGGGGAGCACTATTATCTTAATAGTCTTACTATCCGGGACGGGCTATCTCAAAATACAGTATACGATATTCTACAAGATAAAGCCGGCTTTATGTGGTTTGGAACCAAAGACGGTCTAAACCGCTATGACGGTTCGTCATTTAAGATATTCAAATATGATAGGACAGATGAGCATAGTCTTGGGAACAACTATATACTTGCTCTATATGAAGATGTGGAAGGCAATATTTGGGTGGGTACGGATATGGGATTGTATATATATTATCCGGAAAGAGATGTTTTTGAGCCTTTCAAACAGTTAAGTGATGAAGGTACTACCATAGATAATGCTGCAGCCATGATTGTTGGAGACAAAAATGGAGATGTATGGATTACGGTAGAACGCCAGGGTATATTCCATTATAATTTGCAGACAAAGGCATTAAGGAACCATACACTTAAGGAGTTCCCTTTTTTGACTTCGAATGTACATTGTGTTGTTTTTGATAACAGTGAAACGATTTGGATTTATGGAAACGGATTGTTCTATTCAAAAGACGGACTCAAGACGATTCATCCTTTTGTCTCTTCTGATGGTAAGAAGGTCTTTGAAGGTGATCCGCTCATGAAGGTACTGCCGGGGGCTTATAACTGCTTTTACATAGCTTCTGTCGGTGGAGGTATAAAGGAAATGAATCTTAGTTCGGGAAAAGTCCGCGATTTGCTGTTGACAGATGAGACGGGGGAACGGATATGGTGCCGTGAGTTGATGTCTTTTTCTGACGATGAATTATGGATAGGATGTGAGTCTGGGATCTATATTTATAATCTTCGAACAGATAAATATGTGCATTTGAAAAGTTCTATGTATGATCCGTATTCACTGTCGGATAATGCAGTTTATTCTTTGTGTAAGGATTGCGAAGGTGGCGTTTGGATAGGCTCTTATTTTGGAGGTATCAATTACTATCCGCATTCATATACTTGTTTTGAAAGATATTATCCGAAGGGAGTGAATGATGGCTTACATGGGAAACGGATACGTGAGTTCTGCCAGGATAGTCAGGGAAAGTTATGGATTGGAACAGAAGATGGTGGATTGAATAGGTTTGATCCGGTGACGAAGGAATTCAAGTTCTTTACTCCGAGTCTTGGTTTTACAAATGTGCATGGGTTGTGTTCGGTAGAGAATGAGCTTTGGGTAGGAACTTTTTCCAAAGGACTGAAGGTAATTGATACCCGTACGGAAACTATTGTAAGGTCATATCAATATGACGGCGGCCCACATTCCTTGAATGACAATAATGTTTTTGCTATTTGCAGGACTGCTGCAGGGGACATTTATATTGGGACAGGATGTGGCTTGATGCGTTATAACAGACAAACGGACAGTTTTGATATAATTCCGGAATTAGTAGGAATATTTGTGTATGACATTAAGGAAGATACCAGTGGAAACTTGTGGTTGGCTACATATGTTTGTGGGGTTTTTCGTTATGATGTCAGTAAGAAAGAATGGAAGAATTATGTACACAATGAAAAAGATGAAAAGAGCCTTTCCAACAATAAGGTTCTGAGTGTTTTTGAAGATTCACGCCGGAATGTCTGGCTGACTATCCAGGGAAGAGGAATCTGTCTGTTTCATCCGGAAACAGAAAACTTTACACGCTATGATACCGGTAATGGATTGCCGAATGATGTGGTTTACCAAATTGCAGAAGATGAAGACGGGGTATTCTGGTTAACGACGAATAATGGTTTAGCCCGTTTTGATTTAACTTCAGGAGCGGTAAAAGTATATACGACGGCGAACGGGTTGCCGAGTGACCAATTCAACTATCGTTCCAGTTTTAAAGATAAGGACGGTACTATCTATTTTGGTAGTATTGACGGTTTTGTCGCCTTCAATCCAAAGACATTCTCGGAAAATAAATATGTTCCTTCTGCCGTCATTACCGATTTTCTCCTTTTCAATAAAGAGATGCGGGCTGGTGCTGAGAATTCGCCGTTACAGGAAAATATTACTTTCTCGGATAAGTTGTTACTCTGTGCGGAGCAAAATTCTTTTTCTTTCCGGCTTGCTGCTTTGGGGTATCAGGCTCCGAAGATGAATAAACTGATGTATAAGTTGGATGGTTTTGATAGTGAGTGGTTGACTGTAGGGGAGAGTCCGTTGGTGACTTATTCTAACCTGCATTATGGAGATTATACGTTTCGGGTAAAGGCAGGCAATAGTGATGGAATATGGAATGAAGAAGAGACGACTTTACATATCCGTATTCTGCCGCCTTTCTACCTTTCTGTTTGGGCATATGTCGTTTATGCATTACTGTTCTTGATTTTCTTTGCCTATCTTTATCTCTATCTGAAGCAGCGGAATAACAGAAAACAACAAAGGCAGATGGAAAAGTTCGAGCAGGAGAAAGAACGTGAAATCTATAATGCAAAATTCGATTTCTTTACGAATGTGGCACATGAGATACGTACTCCTTTAACTTTGATTAAAGGACCCTTGGAAAATATCATTCTAAAAAAAGATGTTGATGCGGAAACTCGTGAGGATCTGAATATCATGGAACAGAATACGGAACGCTTACTGAATCTGACGAATCAGTTATTGGATTTTCGCAAGACTGAAAGTCAAGGATTCAGTTTGAATTTCACTAGATGCAATATAACGGAAGTAGTACAGAAGACACATTTGAGATTTACTTCTCTTGCCAAACAGAAAGGACTGGATCTCACTTTGAAAATACCTGAACGGGCTTGTTACGCGCATGTCAATAAAGAAGCTTTTACCAAGATACTCAGTAATCTGTTGAGCAATGCCATGAAGTATGCAGAGAGCTATGTACAGATTTTCTTGGAAACGGATATGGCTGTGGAGAATGGAATATTCCATATTCGGACAGTGAATGATGGGCCTATCGTACCGGATACAATGAAGGAGGAAATATTCAAACCATTTGTACGCTTTAATGGGGAGGAAAATGGAAAGGTGACTTCTGGCACAGGTATTGGACTGGCACTTTCCCGTTCTTTGGCTGAACTGCATCGGGGAAGTTTACGAATGGTGGAGGGAGAAGACGCAAATATATTTTGCCTTACTCTGCCACTTACCCAAGATAATGCTATTACGATGGAATCTGGGGATGTTAGTAATGTGGAACCTTCTGCAGAACTTCAGGCGAAGTGGGAGGAGCTTAAAGAAAATAATGAAAACAGATATACTGTATTGGTAGTTGAAGATAATCCGGAAATGCTTTCTTTCGTAAGTAGGCAGTTGTCGCATGAGTATATCGTTCTGACAGCTGTCAATGGAGAAGAGGCTTTGCGTATATTGGATGAAAATTTTGTGAACTTGATTGTAAGTGATGTCGTGATGCCACTAATGGATGGCTTTGAGTTATGCAAGACTGTAAAATCCAAATTGGATTATAGTCATATCCCCATCATCCTATTGACAGCTAAAACTAATATACAGTCTAAAGTAGAGGGGTTGGAGCTAGGAGCTGATGCATATATTGAGAAGCCTTTCTCACCGGAATACCTTTTGGCTGCGATTGCCAGCTTGATTAAGAATAGAGAAACGCTACGTCAAACTTTTGCCAAGTCTCCCTTTGTGGCTGCCAATACAATGGCGTTGACAAAGGCTGATGAGGAATTCATTAAAAGGCTGAATGAAATAATTCTTTCTAATCTTCATAGTCCGGAGTTCAGTATGGAGGATATGGCTGAAATGCTGAATATGAGCCGTTCTAATTTCTATCGGAAAATAAAGGGAGTACTTGATTTGACTCCTAATGAATATTTGCGTATAGAACGCCTGAAGCGTGCAGCCCAATTGTTGAAGGATGGTGAAAATCGGGTCAATGAAATTTGCTATATGGTAGGGTTCAATTCTCCTTCTTATTTTTCCAAATGTTTCTTAAAACAATTTGGGGTATTACCTAAAGATTTTGTGGACTGAAGTGGAAGGTCTCAGGGTAAAGTATGTATTTTCAATAAAAAATAAATATCAAAAATCGGAATATTATGAAATGTATAGTTAACAAACTATTTATCGGTGCACTGTTCCTTTTGGGCGCCTTGGTTTGCAGTTGTCAAAACACAACGGAAAATACGGTAGAGAGCAGTGTAGAGGGAAAAGACACACTAGGATTTAAGTATATTGATATTGTTCATATCACACATACTGATTATGGCTATACTGACCATGCATTGATTGCTGTTGATTTGCATAAACGTTTTATTGATGTGGCATTGGATTTGGCATTGAAGACCAAAGATGAAATTCCGGAGAATCGGTTTGCATGGACAGTAGAAGCGTTAGATCCATTTTACTCATGGTGGAATTCAGCTTCTGAGGACAGACGGGAATCAATGCTAGACATGATTGAAAACAAACAGATTGGAATCAATGCTATGCCTTTTCATATACACCCTTATGCCAATAAGGAACAATGGGATGAGATGTTTGACTGGATTCCTAAAGATATGTGGTCTCAATTGGATATTGAAGTGGGTATGCAACATGATGTGAATGGTTTCCCACGTGCAGCAGCAACAAGGTTACTTGACCGTGACATACATTATATTTGGACTGGCATTAATCCGCATTGGGGTGGTTCTCCGGTAGAGCAACCTGGTGCTTTTTGGTGGAAAATGCCTGATGATAGAAAACTTTTGGTTTGGTCAGGATATCCTTATTGGCAAGGTTATCTTTTCTTTGCGGAAAAGGAGTGGCGTTTACAACAGCGGGAATATGCCAATACGCAAACATCATGGCCGCGCAATGGTAATATTCTACAGACTGATGATGTATCTATGCATGGAGCATATGATGTGTGTGTGAAACGCTTGAAGGATTTGAGAGAAAAAGGGTACGATTACCCCTTCCTTACATTGACTTTTACCAATGAGTGGAGATGTGATAATGATGGTCCTATGCCACAGTTGCTTGCTTTTATCAAAAAATGGAATGAGATGGGTTTCAAGCCTATGTTGCGTATGAAAACAGCAGGTGAGGCGATGAGGAATATAGAAAAGGAGATTGGAAATCAATTGAGAACTTTCGAAGGTGAGTGGCAAGATTGGTGGGCTTTTGGTGGTGCAGCTATGCCACGCGAGATGGAAGTGGCACGTCGTGCTGTTTACCATACAAAAGCGATCAGTTCGCCAGTATGGGGAGAACTGAATAGTGGAGCTAAAGATGAATTGAAAGAGATTAACCGTTTGTTATGCCGTTATTTTGAACATACATATGGTTCTAATGAGACTTCAGAGGCACCTTATAGTTTATATACGCAAGGACAGCTGAATGAAAAGAATGGTTTTGCTTATCGTCCGTGGGAGCGGGGAAAATATTTACTGGCACAACTGGCACGTAATAAGTTCGCGCAGGCAGATGCTGGTTTGTATGTTGTTAATGCGGCAAATGCATCTTATACAGGATGGGTTAAACTGGATGTTACCGGTTTTAGGGAGGTAGACTATAAATCTGTACGAAACTTGGAGAATGGGAAGTCATATCCTTTGTTTAAAGAGGGAGATTATGTTTGGCGCTGGGTAGTTGATGAGAATCTTAATACTAGTCGTGAGGCGATTCCCGGAGGAACTGAGGCATGGTTTTGGGTATCTGATATGCCGGCTAATTCGTTTACTCGTTTTGCACTTGATACCTCGGAGGTAGAGATTATTGATAAGAAAATAGATTTGCCGGAGTTATCTTTTGATAAGAACGGTTGGGTGACATCTGCACGCTGGAAAGGTATGGATGAACCGTTGTTTACGGAAGGGCTTGCCGACTTCATGGTAGTACACTTCAATGATATGGACAGATGGTCTCAAGGTGATATCTATATGCATATGGATGAAGCACAACGTATAGAGAAGTTCAATGAGATTACTAGAATGGAGTGGGCAAAACCGAAAAGTAAGGCTAAAGTGAGAGAAACACCTTATTCATGGATTGTTTCGCAGGATATGGAACATCCAAGGGTGAAGAATATGAACCGTCAGGTTGAGATTTTCAAAGAGGTTCCGAGAGCGAAGGTTAATATTTTCTTTGACAGAATTTCATCAATAGCACCAGAAGTATTCTATGCTAAGTTTCCTTTTCCTCAGGATTGTAGACAACCGGTTGCTACCAATGGAGGAATTCCTTATGAGCTGTACAAAGAACAAATACCTAACTCATGCAAGGACTTTTTTGTTATAGACAGCTGGGTGAAATATGAAGCGGAGGATGGTGCACGGATCTGGTCGTCAGGAGACGTTCCAATTGTCAGTTTTGGAGGACATCATATGGGGATGCGATTGCAGGATGCTCCTAAAAAAGAAAATGAACTTTATGGTATGCTTTACAATAACTTATGGGTAGTTAACTTCTGTGTAGATTCTCCCGGTGAAATGAATTTTGAGTTTGATTTGACATACCGTGAAGGGAAACAGTCTGTTGAGCAGCTCACTGATATGGCTGATTCGTATTATATTCCGATGTCTATTGTGAATACTCCAGAGGCACTGGAAGATCCGGTAGTCCATAAATATTTGAATACACCCCAACGTTTGACGTCGGGATACTGACTAAGACTATGTATGGACTGTAAGGGAGCTTATGTATTGGTATAGAAAATATCTGGTATAATTTTAATATCATGACAAATAATGACATGTAGTAAATTCTTTTTGGTCTTGCTGATGCAGGTGTTTATACTTTCTTCGTTTGCTAATGGTAATGAGATAACTTTTTTCTCTTTGTTGCAGGAGATGATCAACCGTGAGTCATTGGTTGATTATCCATCTCCATATTACACTGTGCGGCAGTTCAGCAGTTATGACCGTTTCTCAGATCATGCAGTGAAAGGTTCTTATGACTGGTTTGCTAATTGGGATTTTAGCCAGTTTCTTCGTACGGAAGAAAAGGATGGACGTAGGGAATTTGTTATGTTTGACGCAGAAGGACCTGGTGCTGTAGTACGTATATGGATTACGGTGGCCAACTATAATGATAACGGTATATTACGTTTTTATTTGGATGATTCGGATATACCAGCTATTGAAGGTGAGGTACTGAGTCTTATCAGTGGTCACTTTCTGGCAGATGCGCCTATATCTACGTCTGTATCTCCTTTGACTCCTTATAAACAACGGGGACATGATTTGTATTTACCGATTCCTTATGCAAAGCATTGCAAGATTACTTATGAAACTCCTGGTATCACTGCAGCAGGGAATCGTCCACCCGGAGAGAACTTCTTTTATAGTGTAAACTATCGCACATATGATAAGGGAAGTATTGTAAAAACATTTACTTTGGATGATTTGAAAAAGGAAGCTGATGTACTTGATGGTACACAGAGGGAACTGATGGAACAACCTATTCTTGAAGGAAAATATCAAAAAAAAGTATCTGGGGATAAGGCTATTACGAATTTATCGGGAGAGAATCGGATTGTTCTAGAGGGTGGAGGAGCTATACGTGGTATACAACTTAAACTATCTGCTGATGATTTGGCTCAAGCTTTACGTTCCGTGATACTTAGAATTACTTTTGATGGTAATCAGACAGTTTGGTGTCCGGTTGGTGATTTTTATGGAACGGGTAATCGTCTTTCGCCTTATAGTTCGTTTTATACTACTGTAAGCAAAGATTCTATGATGACTTGTTATTGGGTGATGCCGTATAAAGATAAATGTGAAATTTCTCTGGAGAATTTGAGAACTGAAGTAGTGAGTACATCTCTTACTGTTTATTCGTCTGATTGGGAATGGAATGAGAGAACCATGTATTTCGGCGTAGGCTGGATGGAATATCATCGTAAATATACAGGGTTACATAAGAGTATCAATGGGACATTGGATGCAGAAGACATAAACTTTGTAACTTTAACTGGTCAAGGTGTTTATGTTGGTGATGCTATAACAATCTTTAATACAGTTGGTGATTGGTGGGGTGAAGGGGATGAAAAGGTATATATTGATGGAGAAAGTTTCCCGTCACATTTTGGGACCGGGACGGAGGATTATTACGGTTATGCTTGGTGTATGCCAAATTTCTTTGAACATCCTTTTATTGCCCAACCCGATGGCACAGGAGCTTATCAGCCTGGACACGTGGCAAATTTGAGATATCGTGGGTTGGATGGCATAACGTTTAAGAAATCTCTTGTTTTTGATATGGAATTTTGGCATCAGAGTGCGACATATGTCAATTACGCACCGACTACTTATTGGTATATGCTTCCGGGAGGAAAAACGAACCGGAAACCAGAAGAAAAGATGGCTGTAATTGATATAGCGAAGCATAAGAATGACCTGGTGAGTAACTCTGTTGACAAAAATGGAAAAGTGGAGGGAGAATTTATGAATATTTCTGTAACTGGTGGCATGGAACGAACGCAGTGTATTCCTGAGATGAATTGGAGTAATGGAGTACAGTTTATATGGAGAGAAAGTAGGAAAGGAGATTGTGCTAATTTAGGTTTTGTGGTTGATGAGGGAGGAAAATATTCGGTAAAGTGCAGGTTTACGATTGCCCCAGATTATGGTCGCTTTTCTGTTGAGGTAAATGAAAGTCCGGTTCTTCCCTCTGTTGATACTTATAATTCAAAGTTGAGCATGATGACAGTTGAACTAGGTATATTGGAGCTGAAGAAAGGGGAGAATTTCTTGAAACTTGTACAGCTGGATAAAAATGAAAAGGCAGTTAATTCATTGATAGGATTGGACTATCTGACTGTAGAAAAGGTAAAATAGTCTCAGGATATAAGATGTGAAATAGTTTGGAATGGGATTGAGACTTTTGTATTATTTATTGGGACATTTATTATGTGCTAAATCCTTTTTGCAGGTTAATTTTGTGGTCAGTAACTGTTTGAGTATTTAATTCTAATAATTCAATTCTAATACTATGTTTATCATTGAAAATTATTCGTTGGCAGTAGTGTTTTGTTTTATAACAATGCTGTGTTGGGGTTCCTGGGGTAATACCCAGAAGCTGGCGGGTAGTCGTGTCTGGCGATACGAACTCTACTATTGGGATTATGTAATAGGTGTCTTGCTTTTGTCACTTCTGGCTGCGTTTACAATGGGGAGCGTAGGGGAATTGGGACGAGGTTTTGTTGATGATTTGTTGCAGGCTGACACATCTAATCTGGCTTCGGCTCTTATCGGGGGTGTCATATTCAACCTTTCCAATATTCTACTTTCTGCCTCTGTTTCTATTGCAGGTATGTCTGTGGCCTTTCCATTGGGAGTAGGGCTGGCTTTGGTTCTGGGAGTATTCATTAATTATTTTACTGCACCGCAAGGTAGTCCGGTATTCCTTTTCTTAGGAGTTCTGCTGGTGATTGTGGCGATTGTCTTTAATGCTTGGGCCTATAAAAATATGGGAAAAGATGGGGAGCAACAAAAAACAAAAGGTATTGTGATAGCTATAGTGGCAGGTATTATGATGTCTTTCTTTTTCCGCTTTATTGCAAGTTCTATGGATTTGCAGAATTTTGAATGTCCTGAAGTCGGTAAGATGACCCCCTATACAGCAATGGTGATTTTTTCTATTGGTATTTTCACCAGTAACTTCATTTTCAATACAGCCGCCATGAGGCGTCCTTTTGTCGGTACACCTACATCTTATGAGGATTATTTTGCTGGTAGTTTCCGTCTGCATGCTGTAGGAATATTGGGTGGTATAATCTGGGGTATTGGCAATCTGTTCAGTTTGTTGGCGACGGAAAAAGCCGGTGCAGCCATTTCATATGGATTGGGGCAAGGTGCTACGATGGTGGCTGCATTCTGGGGCGTATTTATTTGGAAAGAATTTGTGGGAGGTCCTAAAATAAACAGAACTTTACTGACATGTATGTTCATTCTGTTCTTGTCTGGAATCGGTTTGATTATTTATGCGGGACTTTAAATGGTAATTTATATATCTAATGATGAAATGGAAAAATGTAAGAAAATAGTTGTGGTCGGTAGCACGAATGTTGATTTGATTGCCCGCGTCAGTCACCTGCCTGAACCGGGTGAGACAATAGGGGATGCAGAATATCGTCTTTCATATGGAGGCAAAGGAGCTAACCAGGCAATTGCTGCTGCCCGGTCAGGAGGACATGTCTCATTTATTTCTTGTCTGGGAGATGATGCCTATGCAGATACACTTATAACCTCTTTTGTAGATAGTGGAATTGATGTGGATTATATTCAGAAGTGTGTGAGACACTCTACTGGGATTGCTTTTATTTTTGTTGCGGAAAATGGAGAGAATTGCATTGCTGTGGCTCCAGGGGCAAATAATTTATTGCGAGGAGAAAGAATGGATACTATTCTTCCAGTTATAAAAGAAGCGGATGCATTGGTGCTGCAGCTGGAGGTTCCTTATGAATCGGTGATTTCGTTGATTGAGTATGCTCATACTGTTGACACTAAAATCATTTTGAACCCAGCTCCGGCCAAGCAGATACCTTCTTATATCCTGGAGAAAGTGGATATTCTTATTCTGAACGAGACTGAGGCTATGCTTATAGCAGGACAGTCATTGGACTTTTCGGAACCGATAGGTATTGCTCGAAGTCTATTGAGAAGAGTAGGACAAGTCGTAATTCTGACATTGGGAGAAAAGGGGTCGGTTATTGTTTCGGATGAGATGGAGAAACAGATTCCTTCATATGTAGTGAATACAGTAGATACGACAGGAGCTGGTGACACGTTCTGTGGTGCTTTTGTAGCTCAGTGGGTGGAAGGAGTAGATTTACAGGATTGTGTACAGTTTGCAACAGCAGCTGCTGCTTTGTCTGTCACAAGAATTGGAGCGCAAGTTTCGATTCCTTATCAAAAAGAAGTAATTGAATTTATGCGCAATAGAATACTATAGGCTATTGGATTTGCAGAATACTTATGAGATAATATTATGAAAACAATCGGAAAAAAATTAGTTATTGTATTAATCTTGTTTTTGGCTGGAGGAACAATGACTTCTTGCCACCAACAATCTTCGTCAGTTACAAATACCATGTCTACAAGCCAACTTTTGGATAAAATAAAAGGAGGATGGGCAGGACAAACCATTGGAGTTAGTTTTGGCAGTCATACGGAGTTCAGATATCAGGGAACATTTATACAAGATTATCAGTCTATCCTATGGCATGAAGGCTATGTACAAGAGTTAATGGATTCTTGGCCCGATTTGTATGATGATATTTATATGGATTTGACATTTGTAGATGTATTGGAAAGAGTTGGACTAGACGCTCCTGTTGATTCTTTTGCTATTGCATTTGCGACGGCAGACTATAATTTGTGGCATGCTAATCAGGCTGCTAGATACAATATTTTACATGGGGTAAAGGAGTCTGGGCATTGGTTGTTTAATCCCCATGCGGATGATATAGATTATCAGATTGAAGCTGATTTTGCTGGCTTGATGAATCCTGGTATGCCAAATTCTGCTTCTGAGATTAGCGATAAGATTGGACATATTATGTGTTATGGTGATGGTTGGTATGGTGGAGTATATGTGGGTGCGATGTATAGTTTGGCTTTTATATCAAATGATATTCAGTATATTGTGGAGGAAGCTTTGAAAACCATACCTATTGAAAGTACATTCTATCAATGTATTTCGGATGTAATAAAATGGCATAAACAATACCCGGATGATTGGAAACAGACATGGTTTGAATTGCAGAAACATTATTCGGAAGAAGTTGGATGTCCTGATGGAGTTTTTGCACCATTAGATATTGATGCAAAGATAAATGCAGCTTATATTGTTCTTGGTTTGTTGTATGGTAATGGAGATTTTACTAAAACAATGGAAATATCTACACGTGCTGGGCAAGATTCTGATTGTAATCCTTCTTCTGCCGGTGGTATTTTAGGTGTGATGCTGGGCTATAGTCAGATTCCGGAATATTGGATGCAAGGTTTGAGAGGAGCAGAAGCCAAGAAATTTAAATATACTTCATTGAGTTTAGATGATTTATATGCTATTAGTTATAGACATGCTCTTCTAATGATAGAGAAAAATGGAGGGACGGTGTTTGACAATCAGGTAATGCTACCGATACAAAAGCCTACTGCTGTACGTTTAGAACAATGTTTTGAAGGAGTGTATCCGCTGGTTAAGAAAGGATTGAACAGTACAGATATTGATACTTTATCTTTTGACATAGATGGGGTTGGTTTTGTAATTAGGGGTGAGGCGATTCGTAGGGACTATAGTCAACCGGATGATATTATAAAAGCAAAACTTTATATTGATAATCATTTTGTAGAGGAAGCTGAGTTTCCAACAAGTTTCCGTTATCGTCGTTTAGATCTTTTCTGGAATTATCAATTGCCCAATGGTAAACATAATATCAAGGTAGTGGTTGATAAACAGAATGTTAATGCATTATTGCGTTCATGGGAATATATTGTGTATTCTGATAAGAAACAACAAAGTTCCTATTAGTTCTGTATAGGAAGAAAATTCTATTTTTTTCTCCTTAAGGGGATGTTTATGGTATTTAATGAGACATTTGTTTCATCGAAATACTGTTCTATAGTCTACTTTTGCTCTTAGTAATAGGTATGGGTAAATTACTATATCTACTTCTTTGTTGAACTAAAAATATGGTATTTAAAATTATGAAAAACAAAAGCGTTCGAACAGAAATTCAAAAGAGTTTTCTTTGGAATTTTAAGTTGTATGCATTTATAGGGTGTTTGGCATTTCCCTTGAATGTATTAGGTGAATCTGTTTCCTTTGACACTGACAATGTTGCTTTTATGTCTCCTTCTCAAAGGATTAAAGTTACGGGTATCGTAAAGGATGAGGCTGGTATTACTCTTCCTGGTGTAAATGTTGTAGTAAAAGGAACAATTATCGGTACGATTACTGATGCTAATGGACAATTTACATTAGAAGCTCCTAGTGACGGTGTATTGTTGTTTACTTATGTTGGCTTTGGAAATCTTGAACTGCCAGTTAATGGAAAAGAGAATCTGGAAATCATAATGAAAGAGGGAGATACTCAATTGGAAGAAGTTGTGGTGGTAGGGTATGGTACTCAGAAAAAGGTCAGTGTAGTAGGATCTATATCCAACATTGCTCCTAAAGCTATTAAGCAAACTGCAACCACTTCACTACCAAATGCGCTTTCTGGTCGCATGCCAGGTATTATAACACGACAGACATCTGGTGAACCAGGATTTGATGCTGCGTCTATTTATATTCGTGGTATTGCAACTTGGGGAGAAAAGGCACCTTTGGTTTTAGTAGATGGTATTGAGCGGTCTATAAGTTCAGTAAATCCAGATGAAGTCGAAAGTTTGTCTGTACTTAAGGATGCTTCGGCAACTGCTGTTTATGGTGTGAAAGGTGCTAATGGCGTTATTCTGATTAATACAAAGAGAGGTAAGCAAGGTAAGCCTCAAGTCTCGTTCCGAACAGAATCTGCTATTCTTTCCAGCTTGGCCGAGCGTAATTATATTGACGGTTATGAATATGCCTCATTAATGAACGAGGGATTGGCTAATGTGGGCAAGGCTCCTCGTTGGTCTAATGAAGAGTTGGAGAAATTCCGTACAGGTTCAGATCCTTATTTATATCCGAATGTGGATTGGATAGATAAGGTTCTTAATAAAAATTCATATCAGACAATAAACAATTTGAGTGTAACTGGCGGTAATGAAATAGTACGGTATTACGTGAATTTGGGATATTCAATGCAGACAGGTATATATAAAACGGATAAAAGTAATCCTCATAATACGAATGCAAAAGTTTCCAGATATAATTATCGTTCTAACGTAGATATAAACTTGACTAGAGACTTGGTTGTAGAGCTGGGTGTTGGTGGTATTATTGATGACCGTAATTATCCGGGTGCTGGTGCAGCAGGTATCTTTAATGGTTTACGTGATACTGGACCTATTGCATTTCCTGTGACGAATCCGGATGGAAGTATCAGTGGTCTGCCTACGTATATCGGCTCTAATCCATGGGGACAATCTACGCAAACGGGTTACTCTGATGAGCATTTGACTACTATACAATCTACAGCAGGTTTAACCTGGGACTTATCTCGTTTAGTAACAAAAGGACTATCGGTGAAGGGGCATTTCTCTTTTGACTTTTATCACGCAAACAAAGCATTGAGATATAAGGAATTTGGTATAAAGCAATATATTGGCAAGAATGAACAAACTGGAGAAGATCAATATATTACACACCGGGACGATAAGGCAATGGGGTATAGTATCGAACAAAATTCAAATCGTGCTATCTATATGGATTTTTCGGTAAATTATCAACGCACATTCGATAAACATTCTGTTGCAGGTATGTTACTTTTAAATCGTCGACAATATGATAATTTGTCTGCTGGGACTTCTATTATGAATTTACCTTATCGAAGTCAAGGTTTGGCGATGCGCGCGACTTATGACTATGCACAGCGATACTTTATAGAATTTAATGCGGGCTATAATGGATCAGAGAACTTTCCGAAAGGAAAGCGAATGGGCTTCTTCCCTGCTATATCTTTAGGATGGTTAGTTTCTGGAGAATCTTTTTGGAAATAAATCCAATCTCTCAAAAATAGTATATATAATGATTTGAAATTCAGTGTGTT
>ERZ780149.2976-NODE-2976-length-14880-cov-6.642968_pt1 | contig 14880 bp, 15 predicted proteins | sample MGYA00511367_ERZ780149 | MGnify/ENA primary metagenome ERZ780149 (study PRJEB29588, sample SAMEA2153852) | human gut metagenome | biome: human gut; feature: human-associated habitat; material: faeces | place: Denmark | collected 2008/2010 ... | reverse complement strand
CCCCCCCCCCCCCTTCTCTAATTAATACTTGATTCATGACACCTTTTCCCTTCCCTTATGAAATAGCAAACTTATGTGGTCTCTCTTCTAATAAGTTGAACAGGCAATTTTATATTTCGTTCCTCAAGAAAAATACCCTCTTGCATTTGCAACATTATATTTGCCGCTGTAGCTCCCAAGCTGTCTGTTGACTGGTGTATTGTAGTTAAAGGTTTTTGGGTAAATTGAGTAACACGAATATCATCAAACCCTACTAGTTTCACATCTTCTGGAACTTGAATACCAAATTCTATTAAGGCATTAAGTGCACCAACGGCAAGCCAATCTGTCTGACAGAACACGCCATCAAAATTAATCCGATCTTCCAACGCTTTTTTAATAATCTCATAACCACAGGATACGCTTAAACTTTGGGGAACAAAAATGTGATTGCTGTCACAATTAATTTGATAATCAGTACAAGCGCGAATAAAACCTTCTGTTCGCAAATGTGTCGCGTGAGAATCAGGTAAAGCCGTAATGCAAAGAATGCGCTTGCAACCACGGGTTGCCAACTCTTCAGTGGCTAAATAAGCACCTGTTTCGTGATCAGAACTCAGTGTTGCCCAATTTTTGAACATATTATTTACAGGAACATCTTTATCGATATAAACTACAGGCATATCCCGCTTGAGAAGTTCATTTAAATCTAGATACCCGTTTACGGAGATAATGCCACTAATATTTAAAGCCGCCAGGTTATTCAGACACTGCCGCTCAATTTCTCTCGATCCATCAGTGTTAAAAATAACGCAGGAATAACCACCTTGAAACAATTTCTTTTGAAATGCAAGAATCAAAGCGGCAAAATATTCGTTGGTAATATCAGGAACAATAATCCCGATAATATCAGTTCGACTTGTGCGAAGCCCTTTAGCAATCTGATTTGGCTGGTAATTTAATTCCTTAATAACTTTTCTTACCCGTTTTTCTGTTTCTTCAGAATATCTTCCGTTTTGGTTGATTATTCTGGAAACAGTCGCAACAGAGACCCCACATATTCTAGCTATTTCCTTTATACTGACTTGTGTTTTCACAAAAATTCATCCTATCAAGCGGTATCGTTTACTCTAAAATAACAATTTTATTCACTCCTGTCAATATAGAAATTAGATAATTGAGAAAATTTGTTAAATTAGCCAAAATTGTTGATGAATATTTGTTGGTATTTTCTTATTCTTTCTGCAAAATCAGCGTTGAGAAAACGATTCCGCCATGTTAAAATATTACACATTAGACACTTTTTATGTCGAATGAAATTATCAATAATTTTGAGGTATCTGGTTATGGTTGATTTTGCTTATGATATTTGCACATTAGGAGAAAGTTTGATTGATACACTTTTTATTACAAAAGACCGAGAAGATTCAATTCAGATGTATGGAAATCCCGGAGGCGCCCCGGTAAAAGTTCTTGCTACAGCTGCAAAACAAGGAGCGTCAACGGTGTTTATTGGAAAACTCTCAACCGATGGACTTGGTGTTTTTAAAAAAAATAAATGCTTATCGACTTAACTCAGCACGCTACAAGATGTAGCGACAACTCTGGTCAAGCGCAGGAATATCTGATTGCCCGTCATGCGGCGGTTGAAACGGAAACAGTACTCGTCCAGATATGCCTGGAGCTTGGTGCACCTTCCGTGATATGTTCCCTGAAGGAATGCTTTCAGATTACTGATTGCCTTGTGTACCCAATATGTGCATTCTTACCCCCCAAGATCATCACGCTTCACTACTTGTCATACATCAAGTTTATTTTATGTCGCAGCTTGTCATATGACAAGCTGCATCGCAAAACCGCCACTCCGATTTTTCGTTCGGGGCGGCGGTTTTGTTATGCAAGGCTTCGCAGATATTCTTCCACATTCTGATACTGAATGCGATAAGGTGGATAATGTACAATGCGCAAATTGAAAACCGCATAAAAGAAGACATAGCTTGCAGGCTCTGGTAGAATGAAGTTACCACACAAACATTCGCCTACCACTTGGCTTTCCTCTCGATAGAGGACGAACTTTCCAGTGATTGGACCGTAGCGATGCTCTGTCTGGGCATATTAGGGTCCATTGATCGGATGACAATATTTCTGATTTGGGATACCCTCATATTCTTTTACGATGTAAAAAGTTTTGAAATGGGAAATGTATTCGAGGGCACAATCAGCAGATTACCTTGCGCGGCTGTTGCTTTGTTATACGTATCTACCTCATCAGATGTTAGATTACGAATGAGAAATTCTGTTTTATCCCCGCGCCCAAGGGGGACAAGCAATGTCGGACAAGCAACAAAAACATATTCCAACTGATTGTCGGATTGCAAGCGAATGTACACAGGCTTATCTGAGGTAATTAACGGATGTGCACTTTCTGTGAGACAGAAACAGGGCGACAACTTGGCCTTATTTATGTTGATAACTTCCTCCAAAGAACCGCTGTTATCTCGCAAGTGTCCATCATAATTTTTCAACAATAGCTGATGCCGGATCTGGTCTTTGAAGGTAACGTCCTCAGCGTGCAACTGGTTCGCGGTTTCTGCTGGGGGGATCGGGGCATTTATAATTTCCGGGACAATGCTTGCAAGTGTGTCTAAGACATCATTGAACGCCCAATATCCATCCCTGCACCTCCATTCAAAAATCGTCATATACTCAATAATGGCGTTCAAATCATCAGCTGTAACTGTTGAATTTGCTAGTGTACCAGTTTGCGGCTGTGCTTTCAAAGTGCGTAATTTCTGTTCCAGTGCAGTAATATCCTTCCGCCAATTATTTTCATACTGGCGCGACCATTGCGTTTCGATATAAGTGTATCTGCTCTCGTCCAAATACGCTTGGATTTTTTGCCGATCTGTTGGGGGGACTTCGCTCCCGTCCGGGTTGCAGATATTCCAGTTTGCAAAGTTTCTGTAATTTTTGTTCAGCTTTTCGGGTGTATCAAGAGGGATTCTATTCAATGATATGGTATACGGTGTAAGGAAGCCAAATAACTCGTCTAGGCCTTCCTCTGGCATATAGAAATCTCCAGATCTGGTGTCGTGGAAATAATCGAGTGAATTGATTTTATCGGTTTTCGTGGGTGTGATAGACCAATCGGACTGCTCAGGGTGCTTGCTGTTAAAATGTGTTGCTTTATCATATATCCATACGGAGTTCCTGCCATTATAACTCCATTCGCGCATATAACACTGCGGCACAAGATGCTGATTTACGGCGACTTCTGGGTGTAGCTGCGGAACGGGTATTTGAACTGCCATTCTGATATACCACCTTTCAAGACGTTTATGGAAAAACTATGGAAGGTGGGCAGCCCCGGCAGTGGCTAGATGGAAGCTGCTGGAACGTTTCCTCTCCCCACAGCGAATCCCAAAACAATGAGGAACGTCGATCCTCGCTGCAAAAATATCATAGTGAAATATGCGGTTTGTCGTCAAGAAAAAAGTTCGACAAAAGCGACAGCCAGCACTTTTCTAGTCATCGCTACATATGAAAAAGGTCATATGTTCAATAGTCACATGAGTTATTACAGTTGTACTTGCCATATGACAAGTACAACTATCTTTGCGCTTGCATAAAACCGCCGTTCCGATTTTTCAGTTAGAACAGCGGCTTTAACTCGTTTATAGCATATCGGATAAACGAGTTTCAATTCAATGTCACACAGAACAGAAAACGACTACCACCGGTTGGTTTCAACCGGTGGCTGTACGAGTTTCTATTGAACTGTTATCATGCAAGGTTTCTCAGATATTCTTCCACATTCTGATACTGAATGCCACTTACCACTTGGCTTTTCCCCCGATAGAGGACGAACTTTCCGGTGATCGGGCCGTAGCGGTGCTCGGTCTGGGCGCATTTTTGCTCGTCGATCAGATGGCGATACTGCTGTGGGGCAGCTTCCTCGCTGTGCTTGATCTCGAAAATCCGGCAGAAGCCCGCCTTAGGGTCAAACACCACCATATCAAATTCGCCCACAGAAAATTGCAGAACAAACACCTGCTTTTTAGGGTTTGCCAGCTTGGTTTCCAGCAGGACGATATCCTCCAGCATCCGCCCTTTGATCTCGGTCAGGATGCGTTCCTGCACGGCGGTTCGCTCTGCCAGAGACAGCGCACTGAACGTCTCATCCAGCAGCAGACTGCGGATCAGTTCATCCGCCTGTGCATAGCGGAGACCCGGCTGGGCGATCACTGTGCGGCTGGACTTCGTGCTGACATTCGGTAGGTGCAGTACATCGATCTCCCGTGTCAGGTCCAACAAATCCAGATACTCCTTGATCTCTGCCGCATGAGCGTTGTTCAGTTTTACGGTCTGTTCTGCTTTATTGCGGATCTCCAGTAGTTTCCGCAAGCTATCGGTGACAGCCGAAAAATCAATGCGGTCAAGAATGGCCGTAGGGTTCTCCTGATCCAGGCGCAGATTGCTGGCGGAAATGCCAAGATCGTGGGACTTCCAATTCTGCGTCAGCACCTCCAGCGTGAAGCGGTGGTTGATATCCTCCACCACACGGTTAATGGCACTGGTCAGTTCATTTTTGTCGTACAAGTCCCGCAGATGGCGGAAATGGCCCTCGTACTGATAGCAGCGCAGAGAGTGCTGGATGTTGCGGGCGATGGCCGTGTCCACATACTCGTCGGCACTTTCCTTGCTGGCGAAAGTGGAGGTCTCATTGTAGTGGACACCACCGAGACTCATGGTGCCGCCGTAGCGGATATACTCGTCGATGCCGCGAACGCCGAGGACAGCTTCAAACTCGCGGTAAGGGATGAATGTGGTGTGCAGCAGAACGCAGCGGTCGTAAAGCTGCTCGTCCTCGGTAAAGAGAAAGCCCAGCGAGTCCGTGCCGGAGAGCACGATCTTCATACCGCAGGCCGCAAACACGTCAGAAAACAACGCCGCGCCCTCGATAAAATCCTCCATCAGCGTCACCTCGTCGAGGAACACATAGCGAAAGCCCTGCGCTTCCAATGCCTTGAGGTCGCGGTTCACGTCTGCCAGCGTGTCTTTTGCGGTGATCTGAATGAACGCTGCCTTGGCAAGCTCCGTGTCGCTCATCTCCGCGAAAATCTGGCGGATCATGGTGGTTTTCCCCGTCCGGCGTAGGCCGTAGAGAATGAACACCTTGTCCTGCGGCCCGCCGTAGACAAAGTCGTGCAGCTGCCGGAAGCACTCGCGCCTGCGATAGCCGCGAACAGACGCCGCAAAGGAACGCAGCGCCTCGCTGGTGCGGACATTGGTGGTAAACGAGGAAGGGTTCGCAGATTTCGCCTTGGGCAGCTGCTTTTTCAGCGCCTTCAGTTCCTCCTCCAGCTCCTTCCGCCGCTCGATTTGGGCGCGGAAATTCTCCAATTCGTCAGCAGGAATATACTTCTCCCGCCGCTTCTTGTTCTCCGTCCAACGGTGGTAAAAATACTCCTTGCCGTTGACAGTCTTCTTCGTAACAGAGCCAGCAGGCAAAGCAGAAATCTGCTGTTCTAGCTCCGCCGCCCGCGCTTGCATTTCAGATAAGTCCATAGCGCACCTCCTGTGAGATACTATTCTATGCAGAATTATACCCCATTATACCCGCAAAATCAAGGGTATAATGGGGTATATAAACAAGATAAAGCATCGAAAGGTCTTCTAGATAACTTGTTCATTTCGAAAACTGTTTTCGCAAGAATCTCAAGAGTGTTGATAGCGCTGATGCATACTCGTCACCATTAAATCGGAGATACTTTATTTGAGAAATCAATGCTGGAGGTGCAGAATCATCAATAATGATCGGATATATTACGCAGGATTTATCATGAAGCGCTTTTCCGTAAAAGGCGCCCCACTCATCTGTACAACACACTGATTTCAGGTAGTCCTTAGAGATTATCATGATAAGAGCTTTACTTTCGCATAATCCTGTGCTGATTTTTTCGAAAATTCTCTCGCCGATGTTTATTGACCAATCATCTAAAAACACAGAAAAACCTGCATCCATTAAATCTGTAGCAATGGCCCTAGAAAAAGCCAAATCAACAGAAGAATGGGATATAAAGACTTCGGTTTTATTTTGATCCTGGAATTTTTGCATAGAGCGAAGATGTCTCGCAGTCAGCATGTCAGAGCGAAAAACTCTCTCGTGTAACAACATGATTTGTGTTCCATTCAAGGCCGCTGGTCAATGCGGCATTGGACAGGTTGGACGAGCCCACATAAGCCGTCGTGAAGCCGGTTTCGCGGTAAAAGATATAAGAGGATTATCTGGATGCTTGTTATGTTCCTCTACCAGCAAGTCAACCGTCTGTTGTGGCAATGTAACTGTGCGAATTGAATGATCTGTCTTTGGAGCAGAAACTACAATTTCACCATTGTCTCGACTCACTTGCTTATTGACTTTAAGTGTTCTGCTTTCAACATCCAAGTCTTCCCAAAGCAATGCAATCAATTCGCATTTCCGCAAGCCACTTGTAAGTTCCAGGTAGAACATCGCATAAACATTGAGCTTGTTAGCTTCTTCAAGGAAGGCACCGATTTTATCAGAAGGAAGAATCTTCATTTCTTTTTTTGCATCTTTAGGAAGCCTGCAGTTTTCACAGGGATTATAAGGTATGATGCGCTCTCTGGCTGCATGTTTTAAAGCGCTGTTCAGAACCATGTGAATGTGCTTGATATAACTTGCAGATAAAGGTTCATAGATTCGGTTTCCTTGGCAATCCAATCGACCTTTTTCTTTCAATAAATTATACATGCTTTGGATATGTGTAGAAGATAGCTTTGATAATTTAATGTTCCCAATCAAAGGAATGATCTGATTCTCTATCATGTTTGTATATCCAGAAATGGTGCTTGGTCTGATCGTTGGCTTGCAAAAAGTATCAAACCAGGATCTTAGCCAATCAGATAATGGTCGATCCTCAAATCCCTTTCCACGGCGAAAGTATGGTGCAGTATTTTCTCGAATGGCTTTTGCCATCTTTTCTGCACATTCCTTTTTGGTTGGGGCATATACGCTTTTGTAAACTCCCTTTCCTGTAAGTAAGTCATAACCGGCTGTAAATCGTCCTTCCCAGCGGCCATCTTTTCTTTGCCGGATACAGCCTTCGCCATTAGCCCTTCTTCCCATAGCCTTTTACCTCTTCTCCTAATCATCTAATACCTCTTGGATCAATATAGAACAGGTCTTCCTTTTCTTCTATTTGGTTATCAATCCATTCAAGAAACTTTTCTCTTGGAATTAAGATTCTCTTTCCTACTTTGAATGCAGGAAAATCAATTCGCCTGGTCAGTTCATAAGCTTGGGATCGGCTGATACCCAGAAAGAGTGATACTTCATCTGCATTAAGAACCGGTGGTAATTCTTCTGCGCTTCTATACTTACAGCTTTTCATATATCCTCCTTGAAAAGATTTATTTAGCGCTATTATAAAACATCTCCTGTCCCATAAAATGGACTGTGCAAACAACCCTTTCATTCTGGGTAAAAAGAAGAAGGAAGGCCACCGGCCTTCCTTCTTCTTTTCAGTGCATCATTGTATCGAAATTTTTCAGACTCTCATTCTCACCAGTTTTGTGGTTGGTATCTTGCCGATAGCCTTTGATATAGGTTGGATCTTTGGCTGCCATTTTAGCAGAATCAGTATATAAGCCGAACTGATGCTCTTCGCAAAGTTCAGTATAACTTGAATCAGTGTGACTATTTCGAGGCAGTGGAACATCCTGTTCCCCAGCCAAAATATCCTGCACCTTACGAATATTGACTTCATGCACTGGAGTTCCATCCATTACAGAGACAGCAGCAGCAACGCCAGCTGCTTGACCTGTCCCCGTACATTGTGGGATAAGATTTAGCCAGTCAATAGCCACATTGTCTGTAGAAAGGTGCCGACCGGGTGCCAGCAGATTTTCAACATTACGGGGTAGAATTGCACGCAGCGGAATCTCCACTGGGCCACAGTCATTAATCTGACAAATGGTAGAATGCCATGCAATGACATCATCATGTTGGTTAGCATAAACAAAATCTGCCGCTGACATGATATATTCACCTTGTAACCGCCGAGAGCAACGGGTTCCCATCTGAGGGGCAATATCGTAGAGATAGGCATCACCAAAGCAGGAAGGTACAGCACGGCGCATATACTCTATGACTTTCAGAATTGTTATGCGTGTATTAATCTCGGTATCAGTTAAATCCCCAATGACAGTGCAATCTCGCTCGGTATGCCAGTTGTTCATCCAGCAAATGCTATTATCATTGGTTGGAAGTGGAGCAATACGAAAACCTGCAATACGGGAAAGTTCTTTTTTAAAGGGGCCAGCAAAAGAGGGATGTGCATTCTGGAACTCATACCACTTATTCCAGTCAATACCGCCAATACGGTAGACCAACGCAGTGGTGGAAGAACGACAGGCGGCATCCGCCAGTGTTTGGTATGGTGTATCGGTTTGGGAGAAGATATCACCGTCTCCGGTCGCATCAATCACAACCTTGGCCATGATTGCTTTTCTTCCCTCTTTGGATTCAAAAATGACACCTTTGACTACATTATTTTCCACAATGGGGCAAGTACCCCAGGTGTGGTAGCATATGCGAATGGCATCACGGTGTTCATAAGCCATCTCATCCAATACAATTTTTAGATATTGTGGATCATAGTAAGGGGATCGAACCAGCATAGCAGGCTTGCTTCCACCAAAAGATCCACGGCTTACACAGTCATGGATTGCTTTCCAGCGGTAGAGAAGCGAAGGATCTTCTGATCCGATTTCTTGCAGAGTAGGCGCTAACAATGCCCCAGGGATTTTCTCCAAGCGTGTCATCCATTCTTCCTGAATGCCACGAACAAAACTTTTGTTGTACCAGGACATATTGGGAATCATCACAACATAGCCACCTGTGACATCGCCGCCCATATAACCATAGCGTTCCATTAGAATGATATTTTTGGCACCTGCTCTTGCAGCAGCTACAGCAGCAGCCTGACCGGCTGCGCCACCGCCAACTACCAAGATGTCACACTCGGCATAAATTGGGATATCACGAGCCTGTTCGTGATACATGGTATTTCTCATATTAGTCTCCTTTCAAGTTGCATCTAAAAAGGCACAACCCAAGTAGAAACAGGACTCAACTATTTTCGAAATTATCTTCGTTTTTCATCTTTTCAAGCATCTTGCGGCCAAAAGTCATTGCTTTGCGGCGAAAACGGACGAATGCCTCAATTTCAGCCAAATCAAAAGCTTCGGTCATTGCCTCATGGTAGGCACGGGCACGTTTATGAATCTCCGCACCGACTGTTCGCCCTTCTTCGGAAAGCACGATATATTTTTTTCGGCGGTCGCTTTCATGTGGATGACGCTCGATGTACCGTTTCTTTTCCAATGAATCCAGCGCAAAGGTCATAATCTGGTTGGAAAGACCACATCCTGCAGCAATCTCGCTGGCAACCAATGGTCTGCATGTGGTGTAGAGATATTCCATTACACGAATTGCCGTATCGCTGAGGTCAAAGGAGGCAAACTGAATAGCATTGCGCTCTAAGGATTGCCGACGGGCTTCATTAGATAGTTCCATCAATTCTGCAATAATTTCTTCTCTATTCATCATTTCTCCTGTTTCTTCTATTGATTTTGATATTATTAATCTTGAATATTAAATTTTTTCCTTTTATATTATACCTTTTATTCGCAAAAAGTAAATAGTTTACAAATAGAGGGTGCGGTAAAACCGCATCCCCTATCGAAAAGGAAGATTCAAGTAGTAAGATTAACCGCAAAGAATATTAGGAATAAAGTTGAAGAGGCCGAGAGCAGCCAGTACGGTGACCAGCAGCGAGAAGAGAACAGCAGAAATGAACATCTTCTTGGAAAGACCATCCTGCAGTTCACTGGGCATAACAGACAGGCAAACAGCGCCCATAGTGGAAACAGGAGAGCAGCAGGAAATGGTGCCGCCGACATTGATGCAGGAAATAAGAACGATGGGATTAATGCCAGTCGTAGCGGCAACTGCAACAGCGATGGGATACAGAATAGGCAGTACCGAGAACAGTGCTGCAACATAGCTCATAATCGAGCTGAGGAACATGAAGACTGCAGGAATGAGGAAGGTAGGAATATTGCCTGCAATGGCGGTGCTGATAGCTTCGGAAAGGCCAGCTTTATTGGCAACGAACATCAGCATAGTAACACCGGCAATCATCATGACTACGGGCAGGGGGACGCGGCTCATAGCATTACGCATATCACCAATCTTCAGGGCGATGGCAACAACGATACCCAGCGACAGGATGATGTTGGTGGAGCAAAGACCGCTGATGGTCTTGAGCAGTGCAATCTTGGGGAACACCTTGGTGAGGATAGCAGGAACCAAGAGAACCAGAATGGAGGTGACAAACAGGGTCATGGCTTTCTGCTGAACAGGGTTCATGGAAAGGTCTTCATCCTGGCTGACAACGACCTTTTTGACCTTGTGGCATTTAAGGATAAAATAGGCACAAACCAGAACGATCAAGCAGCCCAGTGCAATGTTGAGCCAAATAGCAATACCGGCATCAATGGCATTTTCAAACTTCAGGTCACGCAGCAGACCAACTACGATGTTGCCGCCGGTAGAAGTCCAGGGGTTGTTGGATCCGAACTGTACGGCATAAGCCATCAACAGCGGGATGATGAGGGGGTTCATGCCGGCTTCGACCAGCAGAGCGATCAGCACGGGGCCCAGAGTGTAGGGGACCTGCATGCCAGCGACCATACCGATGAGGCCGATGGCGACAGCGCCGACTACGGGAATCAGGCGAACGTCACCGTTAACGGTTTTCAGCATGCGCTTACCAAGGATGGGCATAATGCCAGTGGAAGAAAGCAAACCGTAGAAACCGGTTGCAAGAATCATGGTGAAAGCTGTGCTGGTGGGGAATGCCCCTACAATAGCATTGGCGTTCAGTTTCATTACGCCGACACCGATAACAAAAGCACAGAACATAGTGGTCATGCCCAACGGCCATTTGAACTTGATTTCGAGATAAATGCACACAATCAGTGCAAGAATACAGAGGATCAATCCGGTACTCATTTTTGTTCTCCTTTCAGTTTTTCATCTGCAATGATTTGCAGACATTCCTGTCTAAAGCTGTCTTGGAAACGTTTGAAGGCTTCTTCGCCTATCACAAACGGGTTGGGGACACCATTGTAGATACAACGAATCAGTTCAAGTCGTTGGATTGCGTTATCCACAAAAGGATGGTTGGCAATTTCTACATCTACATGGTACTCATCACAAACACGGTCAAAGTGATCCAGTGATTCGAGATATGCCTGTTTATCACTTTCGGGAATCAATCCGGCACCACCCCAAAGAGCAGCGTAATGTGGGCGACCCTCATCCGTTACAGGGATAATAAAGGACATACTGCCTGGGGTATGACCCGGAGTCAGCACACATTTGATAGTGGTATCTCCAAGCGTGAATTCATCTCCATCTTTCAGCAATCCATCCATTTCATAGCGGACATGCTTAAAACGAGGATCAGGATGTTTCCATTCATTATCTGCACGTTCTTTTACAAAGTCATAATCCACAGCAGAAAGATAAATTTTGCAACCATACTTTTCACGCAGGATATCTGCGTCACCATAATGATCGAAGTGGCCATGAGTCAGCAGAATGGCTTTCAAATCGTGCCCAGAATAGCCCGCATCCGCAAGTCCCTGCTCAATCATACCGAGAAAATGTTCTCCTGGGAACATACAGTCAATGAGGATAAATCCTTCACTGGTCAGCAACAAAAAGCAGCAGACATTGGGATCTCCAACATACCACATTTGATCAAACATCCTGGTTGTAGGCAATGGATCAAATTCTTCTCTAAACCGTGGGCGGCCTTTGTTTGGTTTGCGCCAGCTGGTTTTTTCGTACATGGTAGACCTCCTTTCTTGGCTCTCATTATATTCTCGTGTTTTGTAAAGTCAAGATTTATATATTAAAAATTTTTAATTTCTAATGTTTGCACAAACCGCAAACTTTATTTATGTGCTATTTACCAAAGAAAGAAGGAAGGCCACCGGCCTTCCTTTTTCTTTTTGCCATCCCCCCAATGCGCTTGTGAAACAGCGTTTCTTAATTGTGTCTTAAAATACAGATTGATTTTTCTGACAATTTGTAATAAAATTATTTCACTATAATTTGGAAATCAACACAGTTAGGATAGGGATATCACCATGAAAGTGCTGATTATAGAAGATAATATAGCCCTGGCAGAATCGCTGCAAACGCTGCTGACGGAAAAAGGCTATGGAGTTGATGTAGTCCATGATGGGGAAGACGGTGTGGCTTATGGGCGCACCGATATTTACGATGTCATTATACTAAATGCCAATATTTCCCAGTGGGGGGGTATCAAATTACCAGATACCTGCGCATGTACATGATCAACACGCCTATTATCATGTTGTCAGATAAGAATGAACTGTCTGACCGCATTGAAGGGCTGGATGCCGGTGCAGATTACTACCTGGCCAAGCCTTTTGCCAACCAGGAACTTCTTTCTATTATTAGAGCAATCCTGCGGCGGCAGGGCAGCCAGATGAATGTGCTGCAGTACGGCAACACCAAGCTGGATCTGACAGGCTATTCCTATACGTTGTTGCAATTTCTTTAATTGCTGCAATTACACTCGTTTTGATACTTGTCCGTTGAACCCCGGTCCTAACTTTAAGCGCAATTGTTGGATTTGTGCCGACTTTGAACGAGTTATATTCATACTCCAAAGAGTTAATTAGATCCAGCATTGACAAACGCGTATTCATGTGCTGCAACATATGTGAAATATACTCGCCTATCTCTTGACTATTTCGGTAATTTTTTTCGATGTAGCGAACACGTCCAGTGAAGTCAAGCTGGATCCCATTCATCCGTTTCCACGGGGCATCACCTTTTCGGCTCAGCGCACGAACTGCTTGATTCAAATCGCCTGCCATTAAAAACACACGATCATCGTCATCTTCCAAAAGGCGATAACATAGCTCGAGATAAAGAGGATCAAAAATCTGCACCTCGTCAATAAAAATCGCCTTAAATCGAAGCTTCACCTTTCCTTGTTTCACCATGTCTATGCATTTTTGAATTTCTTCTTCTGTTGCAATGTTTGATGCGCAATGAGAGTGCAAGCATTCCTCATAAATCTTTTTTACCAACTTATGGAATGTCATGATAAACAGTTTGATATCTTTGCCAAAATTAGCACAACTGCGCTTGAAATTATAAGAATCGGCTAAGTTGCTGTTATAGCATGTGAGGAGTACGTTGGATCCTTTGTACAGACTTGCATACTTAAACGCTTTAGAAAGAAGCAGAACGCTTTTTCCTGCGCCGGGGTTTGCCAGAATGACTCGATGACCTTTACCCATGTCGTTAACAACGCCTACCTGGTACTCATCGAGGAAGAATGTTTTATATTCCAGTTCCTTTCCGGTAATGCGCAGATCAGCTTCGGTTACCAATGTTTTCTTTTCGGCAACGCAAACATTTATGGTCTTATTCAGCACGACAGTGTATTCGGGAGCCAAACGTTCGAAGATCGCTCGACATTCTAGTTCTGACAGAGACTTAAACGTCTTATCGTATGCCTTGCGAATACCCGCAAATATTTTCAAATCTTCAATTCTTTTTTCTTTGCCGTCAGATGTGATTGGTCTAAACGAATCAAATGTTGCATAATTTCGTAGTTGCTGAAGGTCATCCTTCGACACGGTAGTCTTTCCTACCACCTCATCCGGAAACATAACAATATGTTTGTATGGGAATTTAAGTGCTTTCTTTTCTCCGTTACGAACAATCAAAAGCTTGGAATCCAAAAGGCGTTCATAGATTTTACCTTCGACCATTTGGACATAAGCGATATACGAAAACACCGGCATTGCATTAATCATTCCGGAGTAAATCGAGAACGTGACAAGCCCTTCGCTGGGAGAAATATACATCCCCAGCTTCACTCTTTCGCCGCTTAAGCCTACAGGGTCTATACCAACCACCATATGGCCATTTTGAAAATTGCGCGCAGCATATCTAAGGATCCCTTTTTCCGCTTTTGTAATATGATCCTTTCGTTCATAATCCTGCGGCCACAAGCGAATTGCCATTTCTCCCACCTCTTGGTTTCACGAATAAGATTTACTTGCAGTTATGGATATTGCTCAATCTCCACTCACAAACTCCATCACATCTCCGATATTGACATCTAACGCAACGCAGATTCTATTGAGCACGGACAGTGTAACTTCCTCATCCCGCCGCAGCCGGGTCATGGTGTTCGGCGCGATGCCTGCCGCTTTGCGCAGATCGGCTTTGCTCATCTTCTTATCGATGAGCAGCTTCCAAAGCTTGTTATACGAAATAGCCATTTCCGTTTGACCTCCGGCTACAAATATCGTTCTAATTATACATCTTTCTCGATCATAAGGCAAGAGAGCTTCGCACCGTGTTGCGAAACTCTCTAATTTCAAAAACAGCTTGCATGCAAGACTCTTACACATAGATCGTTCGTATATCTTGGCAGCAGTTTTACTTCTCATTTTCCGCTCGGCGTCAATATCATAAGGGCTTGGGATTATCCCAAAATCGCCGCGTGTCCGGACAGCGGCTGTGCTTGCTAATCCACCAAATCCCAGTTTTCTCTGTCCCAACGCTGCTCTTTCTCTCCGCCGAAATCTGTGTTATACTGTAAGAAAATCAGCGGAAGGAGGGCTTATTCATGGCGCTCAAACGGGTATTTGCCGGGTTTTACACGCGATACGACGGAAGGCCCATCTTCGTTGTCCGAGTGCTCAAGGACATCGACACCGGCGAGTCCATCGTGGTCTGCAAGGATGCCAGCT
>ERZ780149.2974-NODE-2974-length-14886-cov-4.760771_pt1 | contig 14886 bp, 17 predicted proteins | sample MGYA00511367_ERZ780149 | MGnify/ENA primary metagenome ERZ780149 (study PRJEB29588, sample SAMEA2153852) | human gut metagenome | biome: human gut; feature: human-associated habitat; material: faeces | place: Denmark | collected 2008/2010 ... | reverse complement strand
ACCTCCTGGATACTGATGGTGTCGTAACGTTTTGCGTCCGGGTTCACCTTCGGATCGCTGTCATATACGCCGTCAATGGACTTGGCAAGAAGGATACAGTCAGCATCCATCTCTACGGCTCTCAAGGTGATTCCGGTATCGGTTGAGAAATATGGATGTCCGGTACCTCCTGCGAAGAACACTACCTTACCCTCTTTGAAATACTGATTGGCCAGGTCTTTGGAAAATAACCTGGTCATGGCACCTACAGCGAATGGCGTTAAGATCTCGGTCTGCATCCCTGCGTTGCGGAAGATCTCAGATACATAGATGCAGTTCATGATGGTTGCCAGCATACCGATCTGGTCTGCCTTGGTGCGGTCGATGGCGTTGCTGGTACGTCCTCTCCAGAAATTACCTCCGCCAATGACAATGCCCACCTCTACGCCTGCGTCTACGGAAATTTTCACCTGACGTGCTACTTCTTTTACAGTATCTTCATCAAAACCGGTTTTTTTCGGTCCTGCCAGGGCCTCACCGCTTAATTTTAATAATACGCGATTCCACTTCATGACTATTCTCCCTTGGGTTCATTTGCAATGCAAAGTCCAAACCTGATATAGCCGGGACTTTGTTTGTACTAGTATATCACATTTTCCATGGCTTGCAAAGTAAAAAAACTCTCCACTTCCGTTATTGATTTTCCAGCATTTTCATATTGCTCTCCATGGGCGTCTGCGTATAGGTTCTGGTGGAATAGAAAGCATAACAAAAAGCTATCCACCCGTTTTACCCGGCGAATAGCTTTTCTGATGATTTTTATCGTGTATTATGCCTCACTGTTAAATAATGGAGTTGACAAATAGCGGTCTCCAGAATCTGGAAGCAGCACTACGATCACTTTCCCTTTATTTTCTGGTCTCTTCGCCAGAATGGAGGCTGCTTTTAAGGCTGCGCCGGAGGAAATTCCTACTAAGATTCCCTCGGATGCTGCAAAAGCGCGTCCTTCTGTGAAGGCATCCTCGTTCTCGATGGCAATGACCTCATCGTAAACTCTGGTATTTAAAACCTCCGGTACGAAACCGGCTCCGATTCCCTGGATCTTATGCGGACCTGCGGTTCCCTTGGATAAAACTGGACTGGAAGCTGGCTCTACGGCTACGACTTTGATATCCGGATTCTTAGATTTTAAATATTCACCAACGCCTGTGATGGTTCCGCCTGTGCCGACGCCTGCAACAAAGATATCTACTTTTCCATCGGTCTGATCCCAGATCTCCGGACCTGTGGTGCTGCGGTGGGCAGCCGGATTGGCCGGGTTGATGAACTGGCCTAATACGACAGCGCCTGGAATCTCATTTTTCAGCTCTTCCGCTTTGGCGATGGCGCCCTTCATGCCTTTGGCTCCCTCAGTCAGAACCAGCTCTGCGCCATATGCTTTTAACAGGTTTCTGCGCTCCACGCTCATGGTATCTGGCAGTGTAAAGATCGCACGGTATCCCTTGGCTGCAGCTACAGCTGCAAGTCCGATTCCGGTATTGCCGCTTGTAGGCTCAATAATAACCGAACCGGGCTTCAACTGACCCTTTGCTTCGGCATCGTCTATCATAGCCTTGGCGATTCTGTCCTTAACGCTTCCGGCAGGGTTGAAATACTCAAGCTTTGCGTATATATCAGCTTCAAGTCCATGTTTTTTTATAATGTTTGAAAGGCGAAGCAGCGGTGTATGTCCTATAAGATCTGTAGCTCTTTCATAAATTTTCATAATAAAAAATCTCCCTTACTATCTGTATTTCTTTTTAAATATGTATGCATTATTTATAGCCGCAACATCGGAAACGGAGCTTTTCATTCATTTTGCATCCACCTCAAAACTTATATAACATAAAACCTATGTGTTTTATAGGTTTTATTATAGCATCTTTTTTACGTTTGTCAATAGGTATTTTGAAAAAATACAAAAAAAGCGGCAAAAGCAAAAGCTTTTGCCGGGCTAACTTAAAGTGTTTCGATAAATTTTGCAACCATATCTGCCAGCATTGCATGTCCTTTATCATTTGGGTGCAGTCCGTCGGAAAGATATGTAGTGCGTATTACCGGTATTTCGGGCTGAAATCCGCTCACCTTATAGAGATCGAGCACAGGTAGTGAATAATATTCCGCCACCTCTCTTATTATCTCAACATATGTCTTAAGAGGAGCTATATCGCCTCTCAAATGATCTCGATAGGCATATCTGTCTCCACCGGGATCGTTTTCCTTAAGTCGATGCATAGGTGTCAGAACCGCTATTCTTGAATTCGGATATTTTTCTATAACAGAGCGGTAAAGCGTATGCAGCGCACCGTAGAAAGTGTAAGGATCGCGCGACTCCGCGTCTCCCAACGGCGCATATCCGTGACCGTAGTCGTTCGTTCCGCCGAAAATAAGCACAAGGTCGGCATCGTCATCCATCGCTGCCACCCTGTCGCAGAAATTAAGGTCCCATTTGGGATCAGGCGACACCTGCTGCTGTTTTGATATTCTTGTACCGCCTATTCCGTAATTTCTGGCAGCTGCACCGTATTTACTGCAAAGCACCGATACAAAGCACTTGTCAGGTGACGACGCGCCGGAGCCAGCCGTTATGCTGTCACCTAAAATGTTGATCTTAAGTCCTTCAATTTTCATATAATTACCTCCAAAAACAATAGGAGTGGTTCTGATCGCTCCTATTGTTTATTATCCACCTATATGGATACATCCTACCGGACATGCCTCATAGCATTTCCCGCAGGCGGTGCATTTGTCGGGATCAATGCGTGCAAGGTTGTTTTCGACCCTTACGGCGTCATGCTCGCATACCCTTACACACTTCATGCAGCCAATACATCCGGCAGTGCATATTTTCCTCGTAACGGCACCTTTGTCCTTGTTGCAGCATATGACTGATTCTTTAAGGTCAGCCGGCATCATAGCTATGATGCCCTTCGGGCATGCCTTTACACATGCGCCGCATGCGGTACATTTAGTCTTGTCGACATATGCCCTGCCGTTTTTTATCTTTATTGCACCGAACATACAGGCACGCATGCAGTCGCCGTAGCCCAAACAGCCAAAGCTACAGGCAGACGGTCCGGAATACTGCATGTTTGCGGCAAGACATGTTTCCACTCCGTTATAAAACATTTTTTCACCGACATTGTCGTGTGTTCCGTTGCAGAGCACCACTGCCGCCGTCGGCCTTGCATTTTCGACCTCAACACCCAGTATCTCGCCGAGCTTTGAGTTGACCGACTCTCCGCCCGGGGCGCAAAGTCCCGGCTTTGCCTCACCCTTTGCAAGAGCCTCTGCATATCCGTCGCAGCCGGAATATCCGCACGCGCCGCAGTTTGCACCCGGCAGCTCATCACGAAGTCTTGTGACCGTTTCGTCGGTCTTTACGCTCATCAGTATTGATGCTGCCGAAAGTCCCAGTCCGGCAACAAGTCCAATGGCTCCCACTATCAGCGTTGCAAGTAAAATTGGATTCATACTCTGTCCCCCTTAACCTACAAGGCCGGAAAAGCCGAGGAATGAAAGCGATACTATCGCCGCCGATATAAGCGTTATCGGAAGCCCCTTGAGGCTTTCCGGTATATTACTCGTTTCAAGTCTCGTCCTGACGCCGGCAAATATAAACATTGCAAGCAGGAAACCGAGTCCCGAGCTGAAGGCGTTGAGCAGAGCCTCGCCGTAATTGGTTATGCGCTCATTGGTGAAGTTGAGCATAGTTATACCGAGCACCGCACAGTTTGTCGTGATAAGCGGAAGGTATATTCCAAGCGCTTTATAAAGCGGCGGAATGTATTTTTTCAGCACTATTTCAACAAGCTGCACCAAAGCGGCAATTATGAGGATGAATACGATGGTCTGCAGATAGCCGAGACCGTTCGGCTCCAAAAGATAGGCATACATCGGATAGGTCGCGGCTGTTGCCATGACCATTACAAGCATAACCGCAAGTCCCATACTGACGGCAGTGCTTGTCTTTTTCGAAACGCCGAGGAAGGGACAAATGCCGAAAAACTTGGAAAGCACCATGTTTTCGGTCAGTATTCCTGCAAGAACGATCGTTATGATTTTTGTCATTCGTTTTCGCCCTCACTTTCATTATCGTCGTTTTCTGTCTTTACTTCTTCTGTTTTTATTTCTTCATCAGCTTCTTCTGTCTTTACTTCTTCCGTTTTGACGCCGGATGCCTGTTTTAAGGACTCCTCGTCTCCTGCAACGGCTACGGTTTCCTGCGATGCCGGCAGTTCCTCGCCGTTTTCCTTTGCGATATCATCGCTTGTGGCGGCAACAGAGGTCTCATGAGCGGCATTATCCTCTCCTCCTGCACCTGCGGCAGCGGCAAGAACATTGACATTCGGTATATTGTCGGCACTCTTTACCGTATCTGTGCCGGTATCGGTTGTCTGTCCGGCTTCGCATCCGCTGCATCCCTCGCACGATCCGCAGCCGGTCGAAATGACAGGCTTTTTGCCCATCCGTGCCGCCAGCTTGTTTGAAAGTGCGATCAGTATGCCGAACACGAAAAATCCACCCGGGGGAAGAATGAAAACTATCATCGGGTCAAGAACATTGGCAGTAACGGGCATTCCGAACACAGAGCCTGCACCGAGCAGTTCTCTTATCATACCCATCAGAGTAAGCGCCGCCGTAAAGCCTATGCCCATGCCGAGTCCGTCAAGCACCGACGGCAGCACGCTGTTTTTGGAAGCGAACATTTCGGCTCTTGCCAGAATAATGCAGTTGACAACGATAAGCGGCAGATAAATGCCGAGGGCGCTGTCTATAGACGGCGTGAACGCCTTGACAAGCATCTGTATAATAGAAACAAATGCCGCTATTATTGTTATAAAGGCCGGAATTCTTACCTTGTCCGGTATAACGTTTCTGAGCAGCGATATGACCGCATTTGAACCGACAAGCACGAGGGTTGCGGCAACACCCATGCCGATACCGTTTACAGCTGCGGTCGTGACCGCAAGGGTGGGACATGTGCCGAGCACCAGTCTGAGAACAGGATTTTCCTTAATGAGTCCCTTTGAAAAGACCTCCATATTTGACTGTTTAGCCATTTTCCCCTGCCCCCTTTGTTACCTCACCGTAAAGCGTGAGAGCTTTATTTACGGCTCCGACAACCGCCTTTGATGTCACGGTTGCACCGGTCATTGCCTGTATCTGTCCGTCACCGGACGCCGATTTTGACGCCGTAAGCTGTCCGCTCTTGCCGCTGAACAGCTTCCAGAATGAGCTTTCGGTAGCCTTTTGTCCCAGTCCCGGCGTTTCGCCCGATGCGTCAAGCACCTCAATGGCGGCAACCGCACCGTCTGTACCCACGCCGGTCATGACCTTTACATCACCGCCGTAGCCGTGCTGTGAAACGGTGAATATATAGCCTACCGGCGCATCCGTTTCGTCCACAGCCACATAGTAGTTATAGCTGCTGCCCTCGTATTCTATCGTCTGCTTTTTATAGTCGGCGGCGTCGATGATACGCGCCATAGCTTCGGTCTCAGCCTTTTTTGCCGCATCGGCTATCCGTTTTTCGGTAACGGCATTGGTGACCGCAAGCAGCAATGCGGAAACGGCGCAGATAACAGTCAGAACAGCCGTGGTTTTTATGATAACTCCGCTGCTTTTGCTCATGACCGCGCCCCCTCTCCGAATGCCTTGGGAAGCGTTATCTTATCGATATAATAAACAAACAGGTTCATAATAAGTATAGCGTATGAAACACCCTCTGGCAGGCTTCCGAACTTTCTTATCACAAAGGTGATAAGTCCGCAGCCTACGCCGAATATGAGCTGTCCTTTCCAGCCGGTCGGACTTGTCACATAGTCGGTCGCCATGAAAAATGCGCCGAACAGAAGTCCGCCGGAAAGTATCATATAAAGCGGATCGTCGCCTGCCAGAAATGACAGAAGAGCTACCGTGCCGACAAAGCTCAGCGGTATAGTGGGGGTGATGACGCGGCGCAATATAAGGTACAGTCCGCCAAGTATTATCAGAAGCGAAAATGTCTCGCCTATGCAGCCCGGTATCTGACCCATAAACAGTTGCTTATAGCTGTAATATCCGCCCTCAAGCGCCGTGTGCGACAAAGGCGTGGCGCTGGTCATTATATCGACCGTCTCGCCCGGTGAGGTGGCGCTTGATACTATCTCGCTCGTGCTGCCAAGCGGTGCGGTCCATGTGCTCATGTATGCAGGAAACGAAACGAGCAGAACTATTCGCGCCGTTATCGCAGGGTTGGCAAAATTATGTCCCAATCCTCCGAACATTTCCTTTACAACGACTATAGCCACCAGAGAGCCTATCGCCGCGATCCACAACGGTATTGCCGGCGGCAGGTTGAGCGCCAGTATAAGACCTGTGACGACAGCCGAAAGATCCCCAACCGAAACCGGTCTTTTCATTATCTTGCAGCATAAGTATTCCGCTAAAACGGCAGTCACAATGCAGGTAAGCATTACAAGAATCGGCCGCCATCCGAATATAAAGCATCCGCCGACCGCGGCAGGCAATAAAGCTATCAAAACATCTGCCATGATACCACGTGAAGTGTCCTGATGCGAGATATGCGGCGACGGCGTAACCAACAGCTTTTCCATTTATTCAAACATTCCTTTCCGCACCGTGATCCGCACAGAACATCTTCCCGGTGCGCCGTTTTACATTAGTCTGTTATTTCTTTTCCTTAAGACTTGCCTTTGCAAGCCGCATTATCTGTGTAAGATATCTTTTCGACGGACATGAATACGAGCAGCAGCCACATTCTATGCAGTAGTCGGCATGAAGCTCGGCAACACGTTCCTTATTGCCTGTCCTGTACGCAGGCTCGATATCAAGCGGACGCAGCCTCATGGGACATGCTGCGGCACATCTTCCGCAGCGTATGCAGGGCTGCTCGGTCATTCTTTCAGCCTGTTTGCGGTCAAATGCAAGTATAGCATTATTCTGCTTTAATATAGGCATATTCGGATCATATATCGCAGTACCCATCATAGGGCCGCCAAACAGTATCTTCCTTGCGGACGACTTAAGTCCGCCGCAGAATTCCAGTACATCCCTCACAGAGGTGCCAACCGGAACGATAACGTTCTGCGGCTCCGCGACTGCGCCGCCGTCGACCGTTATAAGCTTTCTGACCAGCGGCATACCGGTGGTTATATATTTATTCAGGAACGAAACGCTCGCAATATTCATAACAACGCAGCCGACATCGGACGGTAATTTCCCGAGCGGCAGCACCCTGCCTGTGGCTGAGTAAATAAGTATCTTCTCAGCACCCTGCGGATAGTGTGACCGCAGTTTCATAAGCTTTACGGTATCATCTGCATCTCTTAAGTCGGCAGCTATGGAATAAAGCGCCTCGATCGCCTTCGGTTTATTATCTTCAACGCAGATTATGACCCGTTTAAAGCCCATTATCCTTTTCAGCATGTAAACGCCTTCAAGTATATTTTCGGTGTTTTCCATACATTCGCGGTAATCGGAGGTTATGAACGGTTCGCACTCTGCGCCGTTCACTATCAGGGTGTCAAGCTCCTGACCGGGCCGTTTTGTCAGCTTGACATGTGCCGGAAAGCCTGCGCCGCCAAGTCCCACAAGTCCCGATTCTCTTGCAGCTTTAACCAGCTGTTCTGGGGTTTCGACGGCAACCGGTGCAATGGAAGGATCTTCGGTCATGGTACCGTCAGACTCGATCACAACGGCGTCAACACTCTGCCCTGACGGCATAAGCACCTTTTTAATATCGGTAACGGTACCCGAAACGCTCGCATGTATCGGTGCGCTTATCAACTTGTCGCTGTCGCCTATTTTGGTGCCTACAAATACAGTGTCTCCTTTTTTGACGCAGGGAACACACGGCGCGCCTATATGCTGCTGCATCGGTATTACCACCTCATGCGGCGGCGGCATAAAAACAGAAACACATTCAGCGGTATTTTTGCTGTGCGGCAGGTCTACTCCGCCTATTGAACGCTTTACCGCGTGAAGCACAGACTCGAGTCTTTCCATTTATTATCCTCCCTTTGGAAATTTCACGCAGACAAACCGACTGTGCAAAGCCAGTCGGCTGTCGGTTTGCCCTATTTCTTATTATGATACCACAAGGCGCCTAAAAATACAACATTTTTTGATAATGATAAAAAAGATTTAAAAGGCTGCAAACATAAGCGAAACAAGCTTTATAATAAGACAGACTGCAATTCCCAAAGCAGTCGGTATAACTGCCGCAAGAGCGGTCCATTTAAGGCTGCCAGTCTCCTTTTTAACGGTCAGAAGTGTTGTAGAGCACGGCCAGTGGAAAAGCGAAAACGCAATAAAACACGCACCGGTAACTGCTGTCCATCCGTTGTCTGTAAAAAGCTGTTTCAAAACCGAAAGCTCCGCTATTTCGGTCACATGTCCCTCAGCCATGTACGCCATTACTACTATAGGTATTACTATCTCATTCGCCGGAAAGCCCAGTATAAACGCCATAAGTATAACTCCGTCAAGGCCTATGAGTCTTGCTGCCGGATCAAGGAAATCCGATGCAATCAGCAAAAGACTTTCGCCGCCGACGGTGATATTGGCGGCAAGCCATATGATCGCTCCTGCAGGTGCGGCAACGGCAGCGGCGCGGCCGAGCACAAACAGCGTGCGGTCAAACACCGATCTTATTATCACCTTACCTATCTGTGGGCGGCGGTACGGCGGCAGTTCAAGTGTAAATGACGACGGTACTCCGCGAAGCACGGTTTTTGAAAGAAACCATGTGATAATAAAGGTCGCAGCTATTCCCGACAGAATGACAACTGTGAGCAGAGCAGCGGTCAGAATACCCGATGCAGCTTTCGCTCCCACGGTTATAAAAAACATAGTTATTATTGATATTATTGCCGGAAATCTGCCGTTGCAAGGTACAAGACTGTTGGTAAGTATGGCAAGGAGCCTTTCGCGCGGAGAATCGATTATGCGGCATCCGACCACCCCGGCGGCGTTGCATCCAAGTCCCATACACATGGTCAGGGATTGCTTGCCGCATGCATTGCAGCAGTAAAACGGGCGATCAAGATTGTATGCTATTCTCGGCAGATACCCGGAGTCCTCAAGCAACGTAAACAGTGGGAAAAATATAGCCATCGGCGGAAGCATTACCGAAACTACCCATGCAAGCACCCTGTAAACGCCGAAAACAAGCAGATCGATAACAACCGGCGGCGCATTTATAAGGGTCAGCCAATAGCTGAATTTATCCTCCATGGAAAACAGCGCATTTGACAAAAGCTCGGACGGATAATTAGCACCTGTCACGGTCAGCCAGAATATAAACATAAGCAGCAGTATCATAACGGGATAGCCTGTTTTTCTTCCGGTCAGTATCCGATCAAGTCTGCGGTCATGTTCACCGTATTTTTTATTTTCATATTTCACTACGCCGTCAGAAATCGTTTCCGCCTTGGCTATTATTGCTTCAACTATTTTATCGGTCAGCTTTCCGCCGCCCAGTCCGCATGATTTTATGTAATTCCTCGCCGTCTCTACCGTTTCCCACAGGTACTCATCATTCATTATATCGGTATTAAGCTCTTTGTTGACCTCCTTTATTACAGATGTGTCGGCATCAAGCAGACGGAGACTCAGCCAGCGTGAATCTATATTTCCGCAGACAGCCTTGACCGCAGGCTCTATCATTGCAATGCCTTTTTCTATTTCCGGTCTGTATATGACTGTCGGTTCCGTTCTGACCTCTGCAAATTCCGCATTGTCAAGCAGCTTTAGCAGCTCATTTACCGAGCGTTTGCTGTGTGCCGAAATGCCTATTACCGGCACACCGAGTCTTTGCGATAAAAGTTCAAGGTCAAGGCTGATTCTTTTACGCCTTGCCTCGTCCATAAGATTAACACAGACTACAACGTTTCCGGTTATCTCAAGGGTCTGCAATATCAGATTCATGCCGCGTTCAAGCATGGTTGCGTCACAGACCACAACGGTTATATCGGCACCGCCGAATAAAATAAAATTGCGCGCCACCTCCTCTTCGGGAGAGTGAGCCATAAGTGAATAGGTGCCGGGTATGTCGACAAAAACATAACTTCCGCCCTCAGAGCGGCAGTACCCGTATGCGTTGGCGACAGTTTTGCCCGGCCAGTTACCGGTATGCTGATTCATTCCGGTAAGCTCGTTGAAAACCGTGCTTTTCCCGACATTCGGATTACCGGCAAGAGCTACAATACGGTCACTGTCGCTTTTCTTCCTTATAACAAATCCGCCGTCTATAGCGCCCTTTCCGGTTGAACTGCCTGTAAGTCCCATACCCGCACCCCTTATAAAATGTTATATCACACTGACAAGTATTTTTTTGCAATCATCGCGGCGTATAGCTATCACCGCGCCGCGTATAAGATATGCCGACGGGTCGCCGCCGGGGCTTCTGCCCAGACATTCCACTCTTGTGTTTTCGGTAAGCCCGATATCGAGGAATCTCCGCCTGATTGAGCCTGCCGCCGCAAGTGAGCGGACGACCGCGCTTTGACCCGGCACCACGTCGCAAAGCCTTTGCCTTTCCATTGGAATAACCTCCGGTCTGATAACGGCGCAAAACGCCTATACCATATTATTCCTCCCCTTCTTTTGCAGTTACAGATAGTTGCAAAGTTCAAAGATAAAATTTTCACACACCAATTACAGAAAATTCTCAGAGCATACCGCTTTTCTGCCGGCACCGGCATTTCTAATCATAGCTGCAAGCCTGATATGGCATAGAAAATTACGGTATTTTTTAAATAATATATTAATTATGTACAACTGTTTGTTGACATATTATATGCTTTGTGATAATATTACTGTAGTTAATTTTCTTAAAAAAGGGGTAAATAACAAATGAAAAGAATTATTGCTTTTGCAGTTTGCGCGCTTATGATATTCGCGCTTGCTGCATGCGGAAGTAAAGATACCGGATCGTCGGCAGACAGCAAAACAGACTCGTCTGTTTCCGCCAACGCTGCGGTCAAGTCACTGAAATTCGACGCCGAAAAATATAATGTCCGTGTTGACGGCTACAGCCAGCTTTCGGATCATCTGACCGCTGATCCCTCTGACGCCAAGATAACATATTCGGTGTCTGACGAAGAGATCGCTACCATTTCCAAAAAGGGTGAGATCTACGGCGTCAAGGAAGGCACCGTCACCGTCACCGCCGCTTCTGAGGACGGCTCGGTAACCGCCACCTGCACCGTTGCAGTCGTAGGCTTCGGAACCATTGTTGCCAGAAACGAGGAAACCGGTGAAGGCGGTATAACCACAAAGCGTATAGGCGCACCTGAGGCTCCGGACGATTCTGAGGCTGTTGTTATCATAATTTCCAAAGATCTTGCCGCCGGCACTGATATGACCGGTGCCGTTGAGTTCGACTACGGCGAGAGAAATGCAGATGGATATTTCGGCAAGGCATACGACGGATACTATGTTGTGAAGAACAATGACAAATGCAACTTCAAGCTGACCGATGTTCCTGCAGGCGATTATGTCGGACTGATAGTCTGCAGCAGAGACTATACTTCTGCCAAGAGCTATGCCGGTATAAACGTTGCCGCCGATCTCAAGGCTTCTGCCTTCGGCAAATACTTCACCGACGCCGAGCTTACAAAGCTTGCATCGAACAAAATAATTGACAAACGCGAATACTGGGTCGGTGAGTTTACAGTAAAGGCAAACGAGACCACCGCATTCGGTCATGCATTTGCTGTTGATAACAAATAAGTACAATAGCGATTTATTAAAATTCAGCCACATCCCTTTCGGTGTCTATGTACCGGAAGGGATGTTCATTTTTCACTCGCTTTCCGCATTGACAAGCATTTCTCGGATGCTGTATAATTAAGTACAGGATGATAGACGGTTTAGAAATCACAACGCATTGAGAAAATTGATAACATTGCGTAAATTTAATAAGGTGTGTATTATGACAAAACAATCACGGATCAATATTCTTTTCGGACTTTCCACATATATCGCTTTAATGATTTCGTACATATGCATCAACTTGATCAGCAAATTGGCAGTTCATTTTCGCTCAATTTCGCACTTTGGGCTTGCAAAAGCAATAGACAATATCTCCTCATTCGTTTTTTGTATGCTTCCCTTTTTTGTGTTTTTTATTTCGGGTACCATTTATAATATCCTTTACCAAAAAAACAAAGATCAAAAATCCGGATTATGCAGATTACTCATGTTTTCGACGCTTATAACCGATGCTTTTGTCTTATTGACTGTTGCGGCAATTTTTATTGCTGACTATTTTGTCATATTCAATGATATAGGAGCTATTCTCTCCCCTATTATCTATTCGATAATTTCAATTGTCGAGTCTTTAATTGCAATGTTTATTTACTATGTCAAATACAGCTGATTTATCAGATATAAATGATAATACATTCCGAATAAAAAGAAGAAAATCTATGAATGCAAAGAACGTTTTGCATTGGATCATGCTGTCGGTGGGTATAGTTTCAGCATTAATTTTACTCATGTTTTATCACATACCGTAATTATTACCTTTGGCTGATTTTTCAATTATGAGGCTCACATTTATGGCTTTGGTCGAAAAACATATTGGCTTATTCCTGTCAGCTTTGCCTTAACTGCTTTGCTTATAGCTGGAGCAATATCGTTAAAGAGGAACCACATGCTTTTGCCGACTCTCGCCTTTGCCGTATTTTTAGTTGATTTTATTCAGACGGCATACATATTTATATCTGATCTTACAAACAGCGATTTAAACATGATGGTTATTTGCTCCGGAATTATTGATATGTTGGTTATCGCTCTGTTTTCAATATATTTTTCGGAAAACGTAAAATATATCCGACACGGTATATCGGAATAATACCTATCTGACACTTACATGTCTGTAACACAAAAACCGTCTGTCACTATGGCAGACGGTTTTTGTATGATCATTTTTATTCATGTTGTTGACAGAGTCCCGAAAGTAATGTATAATATCGATATCGGAATACCGATGCCTTGACGGCACGGTAAACCGTCTTAAAAACGGTGTATTGCCCTTCGGCATCACGCTCTTTTAATACACCATTTAATCTTTGGCGGCTCTGCCGATTTAAAACTTAATTTACGTGGTGATAAAATATGAATAAGCACGACACAGTATTGGAGCTGTCGGTTCAGGCTATCGGCAGGATGCCCTACTATCTTGATTATCTTAACGAGCTTTACAGCTCAGGCGTTACGACCGTATCGGCGCCGAACGTTGCGGCGCACTTCGGGTTCAGCGAAATACAGGTCAGGAAGGATTTTTCGGCTGTCAGTTCCATTCAGGGCAGACCTAAGCACGGATTCAGTATTCCTGAGATTATTGACGACATGGAGATGATTTTGGGATACCGTAACTGCAAGGATGCAGTGCTCGTAGGTGCCGGCTCACTCGGCACTGCGCTGCTTGAATACGACGGCTTCAACAAATACGGTATTGACATTGTTGCGGCGTTTGATTCAGACCCTGCTAAAGCAGGCGGTCACATAGGGGAAAAACAGATATTTCCGTCGGAGCGAATAAGCGAGCTGTGTCTGAGAATGAATATTCATATAGGCATTATAACGGTGCCTGCCGCTGCCGCACAGGATGTATGCGACCGGCTTGTCGCAGGCGGAGTAAAGGCAATCTGGAATTTCGCGCCCAAGCACCTTTCGGTTCCGGACGGTATATTGGTGCAGAATGAAAACATGGCTGCGTCATTGGCATTGCTTTCTAAACATTTGATGGATGAGTATGAGGAGAATAAAGCGTGAACACACTGTTTTTTAAATATGCGATTGAGGTTGACAGAACACGTTCAATAACACAGGCAGCCGAAAATTTGTTTATGGCACAGCCGAACTTGAGCAAGGCGATAAAAGAAACCGAGGAAATGCTTGGATATGAAATATTTGCCAGAACCTCCAAAGGCGTTGCGCCGACCGAAAAGGGCGCCGAGTTTCTGAAGTATGCGCGCAATATAATGAAGCAGCTTGACCTTATCGAATCAATCGGCGATGTTCCAAGTGATGAAAACACCCAGTCGCTCAGCGTTTCAATGCCGAGAGGCAGTTATATTTCCAAGGCGCTCGTTGACCTTGCAGCAGCACTTGACAAAACCGAGCGCATAGAGATGAATGTCACCGAAACCGGATCGGTCAATACCATAAACAATATTGTAGACGGAAAATTCAATCTTGGCATAATCCGTTACCAAACGGCATACGGCAAGTATTTTGAGGACTACATGAGTGAAAAACACATAAAGGGCGAAACTATATGGAAATTTGAACATCTTGCACTAATGTCAAAGGATCATAAGTACGCGAATAAGGAAATCATCACGGCTGATGACCTCAACGACAGCATAGAAATAATCCACGGCGACAATATGATACCTTATCTTGTACCGGAAAAAGAGCTGTTCAAAAAATATTCATCGGTCAAAAAGAAAATTTACCTATATGAACGCGCCAATCAGTTTGAGCTTCTGTCCGGAGTGCCGGAGACATTTATGTGGGTCTCCCCTGTTCCGCAGCAGACACTTGACCGCTACGGGCTTGTGCAGCGCAAATGCGGATCATCAGGCGACACCTATAAGGACGTGCTTATATATTCGGATGGTCATGATTTTACAAAAATCGAAAAGCTGTTTATTGACAAGGTGTACGCCTCAAAAACCGAGCTTGCACTGAAGGAGTATAAATAGGCGTACCGTACCGGAGTATTACTGACAAAAGGTGGGAGCAAAGCTCCCATCTTTTTTCTAACGCACATTTAAACAAAACATTTAAACAAATAAATTTTAGTTTATAGGTGAATAGCATTCTTATAATTAATTGACAGACGTAGGG
>ERZ780149.2957-NODE-2957-length-14940-cov-2.703997_pt1 | contig 14940 bp, 8 predicted proteins | sample MGYA00511367_ERZ780149 | MGnify/ENA primary metagenome ERZ780149 (study PRJEB29588, sample SAMEA2153852) | human gut metagenome | biome: human gut; feature: human-associated habitat; material: faeces | place: Denmark | collected 2008/2010 ... | reverse complement strand
TCCGAACAAAACCGGATCACTATACCCTTGTTTGATCACCTGTTTCATCCGCCCGTTCCCGAGATTCGCCGTCATGTTCGAAGCCACCGAACACAATTGCACGGTAGTGTCCTGCAACACGAAGCGCACGTGCATCACGTTAGGCGTATACCCGCAAACCGCTGCCATATTATTACTGGTTTTTGCAACCGAAGAAGCTAACAACATCTCCCGTCCGAACACCTTCAAAGGCATCTCAAAATACAATTTTCCGTCCACTTTATGCAATGTCATAAAGTCGCTTGAAACCGTGGTACACACCTTACCTTTAAATAGTTGTTCATACTTGCCCTGCTTTTCCTCCTGTTTGTTCTTCTTCGCCTTTCTCTCGCCTCCCAGGGAACAGAATCCTGACAACAGCAAAATGAAAACCATATTCGGTATTATCCATTTTCTCATATATCTTGTTTTATTTAGTTTGTGCTTGTTTACCCAACATCTGTTTCATCGCGAAAAGCATCGCCTCGTAATGCGGTAAATCCTCGGCGTCGAAGCTTTTCATTTTAGATTCCAGCAAATCCCGGATACGTAACACCATCCGATAGTAGTACGTGGCTGACTCATCGAGATTCGTGACATCGAGAGGTCGTTGCCACCCGTATCCCCCGGTCCCGAAACGCGTGGTCAACAGCAATTCGTCCAATCCGTAACACTCCGCGTCCAGTGCCGAAGGTGCGTATAATTCACGGAACAATTCTTCCGCATCATCCCCCGTTATACCCAATCGATTGCCCCCGACTTTGCGCATCTGTTCGTTCAATTGATCCAACAGCAGGCGTTGTAAAATCATATCACCCGTGGTTAATTTCCTATTTTCAAGAGCACTATCCCATATACCGCGATACAGGTCATCAAAATATTCCTCCATCGAGTAGGGTTCATCCGACAACGACGCTGCCAAAGCCACACGCCGGGAAGCTGCCATCAGTTGCTTGCCGACAGCCTCTACCACCACGGGCGAGGACATTATGCCCAGAGGGAATTTCTTCAACAAAACCTGATTATCCAACCACTCGCAGTCCCGTAATTGTTGTAACGTCCAGGCTACTGCTGCCTTCTGTTTCTCCCGTTCCACGGGGCGGAAACGCTCGGGCGATAAACTTTCTTTGGCATCCGAGAGATAGATACCCCCGATATTATAGATTACATTCCGGATATAGCGATAATACTGGTTCACCATCTGTACGTACAGAGACCGCCGGGCGGTTACTTCCGGATCATCCGCAATCCATTCGTCCAAATGCGATAGTATATACTTCAAATTCTGTATGCCATAATTTCCCGCCTTCATGGCATCATCTCCCAAATCTTCCTCCAAGGCGGTGGGATCGTAGCGTCCGGCGATCTGCTGCCGTCCGTAGCGGAGCATCGGATCGCTTACCATCTCGTCCACCCAGGTTTCCAAGACTTTCGCCTCTTCCCATATCGTAGACACGCCATACACGGGACGGTATAACCAGTTTATCACAAACTCATCGTACACACCCAAATCCGGAGGTGTCAATTTCACTCCCCGATCCCCGGGTTGCGCCACGTAATTGAAACGGGCGTAATCCATGATCGAAGGAGTTGTCCCGTATTTTGCCGTGAAACTTGCCGAGCGCAAAGAGTCCACCGGATAGGAGGCTGAAGCCGACATATTATGCATCAGTCCCAAGCAATGTCCTATCTCGTGAGCGATCACGTAGGTCAGGGATTCATTCAATAACGTTTCTGGCAACTCCTTACTTCTCACGAGCGGATCGATCTGAGCTGTCTGCACAAAACGCCAATTTCTCAACATCTGGATCACGTTGTTGTAGACCAGTACCGAGGCATTCAATATCTCCCCCGTTGTCGGGTCTACCCACGAGGGTCCCATGGCATTCGCCACGCCCGTGGGGACGTAACGCACGCAAGAATATTTCAAATTATCGGGATCAAAAGACGGATCGTCTTTCGGGAAATCCCTTACCTGCATCACGTTCTTGAAACCAATCTTCTCGAAAGCCTGGTTCCATCTTAATATTCCTTCCCGGATCGGCTGTTTCCATGCTTCCGGAAATAAAGTATCCACGTAAAAAACAATCGGTTTCACGGGTTCTGTCAATTCCCCTCTACGATAAGCCTCCTTGTCGCTCGGCTCCACCCACCAACGATTAGCGTAGGAATACCTTTCCGTGGGTACCCCTTCGTCGGAAATATATGATTTCGACGTTAAAAATACCCCGATTCGTCTGTCCGATACCCGGGGAGTCATCTTTCTCTCGGGAAGCAAAAGCAATGATCGGGTAGCCAACACGGTTAGAGGTTGGTCGGTCACCACTCTCGCTTTGTCGTAAGTAATACTATATTTATAGACCAATTGAGATTTCACAGACATATTATCCTCAAACGCCTTTACCTCCCGGATAGAAGAAAGGTCCTTCGTCAACGATTTAGTCACCTCCATCAACCCGCTGCCTTTAGGCACGGGCGACAAAGCCGCCTCTTCATCCAGGAATATTCCCGTCATATCGAAAACCACCGCCAGGCTATCCGGCGAATAAGCCAGAACTTTGTATTGCGCTATGACGGGATCACTGAAATTCTGTTCCATGATCCGATCTATCCGCTCCCCGGCAGATTTTGTTGCCACAACGGCATTCACTTTCCTCATCTGCACGGTACTATCCTCCAGTGTAAACCGGATATGCATCGGGGTATTCTCCTTATACCCGTTCGTGCAGACACTATTGTCAGAGGACGCCGTCGAGGTCGCTGCCAAGAGCAACTCCCTTCCCATAAACTTTAAAGGATATTCCAAATACACTTTCCCGTCTACCCGATGCACCGTCACAAAGCCCCCTCTCGCCGTCTCGTACTTTTTTCCTTTAAATAACTTGTCATACTTGCTCGGTTCCACCGTCGCCTTCTCCGGCACCTTTTTCTTCTTCCTCCCCACCGCCTCCGCGGAAAAAGCAACCGGTAGAATCCACAGCAACGTCAGACTCCATACAATCCATTTATTCATACATACTTCTTTTAAATTATAATAATATCCCTGTTTTACAGACAATAGAATTCCCTATCTTCAAGATGAAAGACTTAAAAAGCCCTCATCCTGAAGTAAGATCAAACACTAAAACACAGTTAATTCAGTTATTTCAACGCTGCTTTCAAATTTTCCATAGCCGTCTTCATCAACTCGTATTTCTTCATGACATACTCGTAAGAGCCGTACTTCGTTTCAAAAGCCTCATCGTCCTCCATCAATACCTCGGTCACATAATCCACCACATCCATACGTTCAGTTACCGTCGTTACTCGCTTACTTGCCGGAGCATATTGAGATTCCTTATTGTAAGACAAAAATCCATATTCCTTCAAATCAGCCACATAAGGTGGTGTGGATGAAGAAGTCAAACTTAATGAATACAAGTTGACACTGGTCACTTCGGCACGACACACATTTAGGAAAGCCTCCAACAATGAAAAAGCGTTTTCCATAAAATAAGTCGTGTATTCCTCTGCCACTATTTCACATGCCATTCGTTTGATATCAGCATCAGTCATTCCGCCTATCTCCTCTACCAAACTAACACATGACGTCATCATTCCCCGGTAAGCACACTCTTCATGTGACAATGAAGCCGATGCATTCAATGTCAATTTATTCATCAACAAAAATGAACGGGGGTATAATTTAGAAGAAACCAATCTCGGTAAAACTTCATCCCGAATAAATTCGACCCCGGTTGTAATCGCTTCCCGGTCATACGACAACTCATACTTCGCGTACTCGGTTGAACTCTCGATAGAATAATTCGGGTTCAATATTTCATAATAAATAATTGGTAACCCGGCGTAGTCCGTGCCCCTGTTCTGACTCCCGATCGTATCGTTATAGAATACCGGGACACCATACGTCTGGAACACCGTATATCGTAAATGATCCAACGGATCCTCCGAGTCGGTCAACACATACCAATCTCCATCCAGATCCGACGGAGAAAGATTATCATCATCGCCGCAACCAAATAGAGATAAACATCCCCATAAGCCAATAATATAGATTAATTTTGTTCTCATATTATACTTATTTCATTATTAATTAATTTTCTCTATCCGGGCGAACATTATCTTCCAATTCTCCTTCATTCGATTCCAACGCATAAGATGGCATTGGCAATAGCCATCCCCCATCCTCGGGATATTCACCCAACACGTAAGTCTTTTTCAAGACTGCCGTACCGTTATCCCATTCATAATAATCATGCTTGATGGTTGTTTTTTCCGGATATGTCGGATGCACAGCATAGCGTCGCAAATCGAACCAACGTTGTCCGGCTCCACAAAGTTCCCGTCTGCGTTCATCCCGAATAAATTTTATTAAACCTTCACCGGTTTCATTTATTGTCCCGGCATCACTCATTCGTTTACTTCTCAATTCCTGCAAAGTTGAAATAGCCTCAGCCTCCCGCCCAAGCAAAGCTAATGCCTCCGCTTTATTCAAATACACTTCAGAATATACTAAACTATTTCCAGGCAATTTCGAAGCATTAGTCAATCGATAAGATGCATAATACCCTTTGCTATACTGAAAAAAATACGAATTCTTACCTGATGAGTATCTCAGATCATTCCTTTCATCATATAATGCCAACAATTCCGAGGAAGCAGCATAGGATAGATTTGTCGTTATCTGGGATACCCCACTCGTACAGAATCCTCCTGAGAATATGGCCTCACTACTTGAATTTGAACGAATCAATGCATTATAAGAACTAGCGGTAGAGTACACACTCATTGCCGTGGTATTAAAATCGATTAATCCCAGTCCTTTAGGAGAATTAAAAATAGAATCACATTGGTTCACCACTGTACTCCAATCTCCCATATATAAAGCTGTTTTTGCTAATAATGCCCGTGCAGCATTTTCTCCTGCACGATATGTTATAGTGGGGGTGATTCCTTTCAAATAATATATTGCCTGTTTGGCATCGGATAATATTTGTTGATAACACTCCTCCACAGAGTTTCTAGCAAATCCTTTTACTTCGATAACATCTGTCAGTTTTATAGGAACGCCCAACTTCGCACTAGCTGTAGATGCTTCATAAGGATGTCCCCAAATATTTGTCAAATAGAAATAGCAATAAGCCCGAATAAAATAAGCTTCCCCCTTCACTCTAGCATAATCATCTTCTTCACTAAAACGCTCTACCTCTTTAAGTATCAAGTTTGCAATCTCTATTGATTCGTACAATCTAGACCACGTTTTATTTCCACCAATCCGATTCGGGTAATCGTCGTCCCAAGGATAGTCTGTCCATTTGAAAAAAGGAGCCACATAAACAAAATTCACCAACGCCGCATGAGAACCCGTCAATTTTTGTTGCATGTCATCGTCCATCACCTCCAACCAACTCATCGTATAATAGGTACCTCTTGCATTCTGTAAATACCCGCTTCCTACTAATAACTCATCCAAATCCTCCACGCTGGTTACATAGGATAATGTCTGAGAATCTTCTTCCAAAAAATCTCCACAAGAAACACATCCTAAAACCAATATGATCAATAGCGTATATATCTTATTCATAACCATATTCTTTAAAATGTTACATTCAAACTAAACGAATACGTCGGACGTATCGATTGCGTGATCGTTGACGAATTACCTGTCTGCGTTGTCGGATCCTGTCCTTTCAATTTCTTACTACTGAAGGTATACAGATTTGTGCCTGACAAGGAAACGTATGCCGCTTTCATGTGAATCTTTTTACAAAATTTATCCGGCACATTGTAACGCAATGCAATATTCTGAATCTTCAAATAATTTCCACTCACAACACGTGTACTTGAATAATCATACATCTGCCATATGTTTTCGGCTACCACCTTGCGATTTACCGTTCCGTTGTAAGCTGCTTTTTTCCACCACGGATTAGTTCCCAAGGTTGCCAAAAAATCCGAATTACTAAGGATTCCCGGGATGTTAGTATACGCCTCATCTCCCGGTCGCTTCCAACGTTTGGAAAATTCAGACCGTATGTTCTCCATGGGATTGGGAGCCATTGTTCCATTATCCGAACTAATATTCGGGTACAATTTCAACAACCGGATTTTAGAACCAAGACTATAAGACATATTAATCGACAACGTGAATCGATTGTACGAGAAAGTATTAATCAAACTTCCTTGCAACGTGGGCACTCGATTACCGGAATATTCCATCACGGACATATACCGTTCCTCGTTAGACATCAGTTTAAACCGCTCTCCATAATCCACTTCTTCACCATTCTCCATGATCTTTTGTTCCAGATTCGGAAATATCGGACGTCCATCTGCCGGATCGAGTCCCATAAATTTATAAGAATAGAAACCGTTTATAGAACGATTTACAGTCTGCACCGTTCCATTCAAGTAATCCGAATAGGTAAGATCGGAATCATCTTTTAAACTTTTGTCTGTTGACGAAGTGGCATTATCGATCAGTTTATTGATCACCTGTCCTAACTGAGGATCAAATCTCCAACGGAATCCTTTCCCGTCCGCCCCCATCGTATTGACAGGAATAAAATTCAGTGACAATTCGTACCCTTGGTTCACCACGGTCCCCTGATTTACTTTGTAACTAGTCATCCCGTTTACCTCGGATACCGTTTTATCCATGTAGGCATCCACTGTTTTCCGGTAATAATAACTTACAGAACCCGTGATTTTTCTCTTTAGTAATGAAAAATCAAGCCCCACGTTGAAATTTGCTGTCTTTTCCCATTTCAAATTGGGATTCGGATAAGCGGAAACCGTGGAATAAAACTGGTCAAACAAGTCACTGGATACCGTTGATTTTTTGATCACCAATCTCGACGGTACACTAGGAACGTTTCCTTGGTAACCGAATGACACCTTTAATGCCAGATCATTAATCCAATGTACTTCTCTCAACACATTTTCCGAGAGGTTCCAACGACCGGCTAAAGCCCAGATCGGGAAAAATTTCTCGTTCGCCCGGCTACCAAATTCGTTAGAGAAATCCACGCGTGCGTTTACACTGAAATTATATATGTTTTTATAACTATATCCCAATGTCATATAAGCCGAGACATCGTTTGTTAACTGTTTCGTGTAGGTACCCAGTGCGGCAGCGGCTCGAGCATCGTGGCGAGGGCCATCGCAGACGCGCTCGACTGCGTCCACTCGATGTATTTTTGATAAGTATATGCTTTCAAATCATCCGTTGGAATAGCCTGTATTGCATTTCCCCTATCCCGAAAAATACCGCGGGTTGTCTTGGCATAAGTATTGTACTTGTTGGACTTCACCTCGAAACCGACATTTCCATTCAACACGTGCTCTTCATTTCTATCCACAGCTTGATTATAATCCACCTGAAAACGGGCAGTATAGCTGTTACGTTCTACCCGGCTGTCTTTCTGTTCTCCACCCCAGGGTAACAAAGTATTCGCTTTCCACCAAGCTTCCGTTGAAGCCCCGTAAGACTTATTTAAACTCCGACAATAATAGGTATCAGCTCCATGCCACGTTCCCGAATTGGAGTTTGAGAAACTGTAAGACAATAATACCTGAGCCTTTAATACCGGCAATACCTGATACGCCACGCTAGATTGGAATGTCAAGGAATTCTGGTTGGTCTGAGTCGATGAATTTGCCATGTCTTCCAATATATTCTTGGGATAATAATAAGATTCTCCATCGATCTCTTTCTCTATCTGATAATACCAATAACTACCGTCGTCATTCCGTGCAGGCACAGCCCGGCTCGTGTTGTACGCGAACTCTGTTACGCCCACGTCTTCAGGAATATATTTTCTCTTGGAAACACTTCCTTGCAATCCGAAACGCACCGTGAACTTATCGAAGTTACCCGTTAAATTGACATTGGTCGAATATACCCGGTTACTCTCTCCCTTCACGCTTCCCGAGAGATCATTTAACCCGAGAGACGCGTAATATCTCAACGTGGAAGAACCACCGGAAAGGCTTAACGTGTGCTTGTGCGAGAAAGCATCCTGCATCAAGATATCGAACCAGTCGGTATTCATCGTCTCGTACTTATCCACCAATGATTTATATTCCGAGTATCCGATTTGTCCATTGATATAGTCCCGGTATGCTGCCTCGTATCCTACCCAAGAAGTGATCTTGGGATAAGCTAACCGATTCTCGATCATATCCCGCGAAAAAGCGATACGTTCTTTGGAATTCATCACGTTCACGCTCCGGTCGCTATATCTAGGACGCTGGGTAAAAGACCCGGACACGGAATACATCACCGAGGGAGGTCCCTGTTTACCGGCTTTCGTGGTAATCACGATCACACCATTTGCGGCTTTCTTTCCGTAAATCGCTGTAGCCGCCGCATCCTTTAACACGTCGATCTGCTCGATATCCTCCGGGTTCAAACCGGAAATGGCGTTACCCAGCAAATTCACGAAATCCAAGTCATTCAGATTCTCCGGATCCACGTTCACCGGGTCTTCCTGAATCACTCCATCGATCACCCAAAGCGGTTCCTGCGATCCCAGAATCGTGGACGTACCCCGGATACGTAAACGCGGAGCAGCCCCAATCTGTCCCGAATTTTGCATAAAGATCATTCCCGGCACGTGCCCTTCCAACATTTGATCAATGGTTTGTAAACCCGGAGTGATAATATCCTCCGCCCGGACAGAAGTAATTGCACTGGCATTTTTACGTGCGTCTATTCGTTGATATCCCGTGTTTACCACTACTTCCTCCAACTCCGACACGATCTCCTTCATCACCACGTTGATCGTGTCCTTGCCCGCGTATTTTACTTCCTCGGTTTCCATTCCGATAAATGAAAAGAGAAGTGACAGATTATCCACCCGGGGCAAATTCAAAGAATAGTGACCGTTATTATCCGTGCTTGTTCCCATGGCCAAGCCCTTGACAATGACGGTTACACCGGGTAATACCATCCCTTTCTGGTCTTTTACCGTACCGGAAATTCGAACAGGTTTCACTCCTGTATCCGGTCCCACGGCGACACTACCATTCCGTTCCGTACAAGTCAAGCGGGTTCCCTTGATGCACTCTTGTACAGCTTGCAACACGGTCACGTCTTTCAAATCGACGGTAATCCTTTTGGTTTCCCGGATTACTTCCTCCCGCTTAAAGATAACGTTATTCTGGCTCAGCCGATTAATCTCCTCCAAAGCCTGTAATACGGTTGCGTTCCCCAGTTTCAAGGAAATTACTTTTGTAGCTCTTTCTTGCCCGAAAGCTGAACTTGTCGTGAGCGAAATAATTGTCAGAAACATGCAAAACAATGTTAAACAATACCTCCACCAAACACGAAAGTTCGAAAAAAACTTTTTGTTCAGTTCTTTTTTCATAGATTTGTACAATTAAAATGAAACACTATCCTTGTATTCTAACAAGGTCCTTGTAAATGGAGAGGTCCGCGAAACTTCTCCATTTTTGTTTTCCTACTTTTTCTCAATAATATACACTACATCTTTCTCTATTTTAAATTGAGGTCCACCCGTGAATGTCAATGTTTCCAATATTGACTCCAAAGGCTCATCCTTACTCAAACGACCACTAAAAGTATGCTCATGAACATTCTCGTTATAAATAAATTTCAATCCATACCATCTTTCCAATACACGGGTTACCACCATGATATTTTCATTATCAAACATAAAGGCTCCTTGCCGCCAAGCAGTAAAATTCTCGGCATTCACTTTCTTCACGCTCATCTTTTGCCCATTCTCCTGCCATTCGCTCTGCATCCCGGGTGTCAACACCACGGATTCATTCTCTTCACCGATAGCAGACACTTTTACTTTTCCGGTCAACAGGGTTGTAAATATACTTTCTTCATTATCGTATGCCTTTATATTAAATGAAGTACCCAATACCCGAGTTCGCACGCCTCTCGTCTCCACGATAAAAGGATGTGCCGCATCCGGTTTTACCTCAAAGTACGCTTCTCCCTTCAGTCTTACCACCCGCTCCTTCCCGACAAAATCTACCGGAAAATCCAACTCGGATTCGGCATTCAACCACACTTTGGTTCCATCGCTCAGAATAAAGCAATAATCCCCCCCGACAGTCGTGATAATCCGGTTCCGCTCCTCCTCGACACGTGTTCCCAGGGTGTCCTGTCTCCTCTGGTAAGCCAACTGATTCTCCTTCTTTATAATCGTGGCCTGCCCGATATATATGCTATCGGTGCCCTGGTGAGCAAGCCCTATCGTCTGCCCGTCCGAAAGTACCAGCATTACTTTTTCATTTACAACTTGTTCCGGATTATTCTCCACCAAAGCAACGGACTCCCGATCCTCATGGTTCAAAAAGACCCCGCCTAAAATGATACCGATCAGACAGGCAGCCCCGGTTACCGCATACCATTTCCGAAGCACACGCCGTTTTCCCATTTCCTTCTCCTGAATCCGTTCCCGCACCCGAGCCGACACCGCCTTTATATCAGTAACCGCTTTCACATCCCCCTCTTTCTTCAAATATTCCGCGATACTTTTCCCTGAAACAATCTTCTCGTACAGGAGGCGATGTTCCTCTTTTTCAGCAACCCAATTTTCCACCTGTTGCTTCTCATCCTCCGTCGCTGTCCCGAATCGGATTTTTAAAATGATTTCTGCTATTATTTTTTCCTGATTATAGTCCATTCTTATCGTCATTTTCTTAAAGACACCAAGGGTATCCGATTTGTATGAACGGAAACATGATTTTTTTTCAAAATTTATTTGGAACGAAAAAAATAACTATAATTGCAATGATTTATCGAACTTGTAAGCATATTGACATTCAATACACACTAATCGATGAATAACTCTGTTGAATTAGAACAATTTATACAACGACACTACACAACGATCTGCACGATCGCCTTGAAGTTTGTCGGCTCTTTCGACATCGCTCAAGACATCGCACAGGATGTGATTGTCAAATTTTGGGAGAATCGGAAACAATACAGAACCCTCGAATCCGTGGAAAATTTCTTGTTCATCATGACAAGAAACGAATCCCTCAACTATATCCGGAGCATTAAACGGGAAAACGATCGTTACAAACAAATATACCCGGGCGAACAGGATGATTCCGACATTCTGGATAAAATCATAGAGGAAGAAGCCAATCAAATATTAATCCATGCCATCCAACAGCTTCCCCCTCAAAGTGAACGCATTATTCTTCTCTCTCTTGCCGGAAATAACGTGAAAGAGATAGCAGAAATCCTCGCCGTTTCCGTCAACACGGTACGTACTCTCAAATACGGAGCCATCCGCAAATTGCGGGAATACTTTATTGCCCGGGATTATAGGGCAGAATTTTAACGTGTACCCGGACAAATCACGAGTCATATAAAACGATTTAGCTAAACAACTCCCGACAAATATCTCCCACCCGGGAAACGAATCTTACTTTTATACGTGCAGGGACTTTTGTCAACGCTTTCTTGTTTCCCGCCGGAACAAATATTTGCTGGAAACCGAGTTTTTCAGCCTCCAGTACCCGCTGCTCGATACGACTCACGGCACGAATCTCTCCCGACAAACCGACTTCACCGGCAAACACGGTATTCGTGGGTATCGGGGCGTCTATATTCGAAGAAAGAACCGCCATCACAACTCCTAAGTCCAGAGCCGGATCACTCACCCGTATTCCTCCGGCAATATTCAAGAACACATCCTTTGCGGCCAACCGGAAACCTACCCGTTTTTCCAACACGGCAAGCAACATATTCAATCGTCGCGTGTCAAAGCCCGTTGCAGACCGCTGGGGCGTCCCGTAAGCCGCCGTGCTAACCAATGCCTGTACTTCCAATAAAATCGTTCTAACGCCTTCCATGGTGGCAGAAACAGCAACCCCGCTCAAGTCCTGAGCATGATTGGACAACAATAACTCGGAAGGATTAGCCACCTGCCGCAATCCGGATTGTAACATCTCGTAGATACCGATCTCGGAAGTCGAACCAAAACGGTTCTTCATGGACCGTAGGATTCTGTACATGTGTTGCTGATCCCCTTCAAATTGCAGAACAGTATCTACCATGTGTTCCAGAATCTTCGGACCGGCCAATTGACCGTCTTTCGTGATATGCCCGATCAGGATTGTCGTGATCGTATTTTCTTTCGAGTAACGCAGCAACACGTTGGTACACTCCCGGATCTGTGATAAACTCCCCGGAATAGCATCCACGCTCTCTGTTGCCAGCGTCTGTATAGAATCAATAATTAACAATTTCGGTTCAAGCGCACGGGAATGTTCCAGTACCGTTTCCAACGAATTTCCCGAAAGGAACAAACAATCGTCATTCTCCGCTCCCAACCGTTGCGCTCGCATCTTAATTTGTGACACACTCTCTTCTCCCGAGACGTATAAAACCTTTCCACATCGATTATGCAGGGCAAATTGCAGTACCAGCGTTGATTTACCAATACCCGGCTCTCCCCCCAGCAAAATCATAGAACCCGGCACGATTCCACCTCCCAGCACCCGGTTCAATTCTCCATCACCGGTATCCATTCGCTCATCGGCATTCGCCTTCACCTCCGACAATTTCAAAGGCCGTGAAGAACTCGCCCCCACGATAGAGGCGACCCGGTTTCCCTTTGTAGAAACCTCCACCTCTTCCACAAAACTATTCCACTCCCCACAAGTAGAGCATTTGCCTACCCATTTGGACTCCTTTGCCCCACAATTCTGACAAACGTACACGGTTTTTGTCTTAGCCATTCAATTTTCAATTAATCAAAGATTTCATCCGAAGAGTCATAATCCGTCATTCCCTCTCTATCCGCATCTCCACAATCAAGCACATGGTTCACCCCGTTCGGCTTTTGAAAATCCCTTTGTGGAACGGCAAGGGATTTATCCGCGTAAACTTTCTGCATAAACAAAGCCCAAATTGGAAGTGCCATACTGGCTCCCTGTCCATTCGCCAAATTCTGGAAATGGATCGAACGGTCTTCCGCTCCGACCCAAACTCCTCCGGCAAGATCAGGTGTGATCCCGATAAACCAACCATCAGAGTGATTCTGCGTCGTTCCGGTCTTTCCCCCGATCTGATTTTTAAAACCATATCGGAAACGCAAACGACGTCCCGTTCCCTCATCCACAACCCCCTGCAACAGATTCGCCATCAAGAAAGCCGTGTTTTCAGTAATCACCTCTCGGGATTCCGGGTAGAAATTCGCCAGCACGTTACCATACTTGTCCTCTATTTTTGTCACCATCATGGGAGCATTGTACACCCCCTTGTTCGCGTATATCGAGAACGCTCCGACCATCTCTTTCACGGAAACCTCGGAAGAACCCAAGAAGATCGCGGGAACCGGGTCTATAAAACTCGTGATTCCCATTCGATGAGCCATTTGCACAACCGCTTCCGGGGTAAATTGTTTCAATACCCAGCCGGAAATATTATTCACCGAATTTGCCAATCCCCATTTCAAAGTCACCATCTCACCTTCCCGTTTGTCCGTGGAATTACGAGGAGTCCAAGTCGTTCCATCAGGCAATACAAACGTCTGTTGCACGTTCAGGACTTGATCACAAGGTCCTAACCCTTCTTGCATGGCCAACGTATAAAGAATCGGCTTGATCGTAGAACCAATCTGCCGCTTCCCGGTACTCACCATATCATACTGGAAATAACGATAATCCGGACCGCCCACGTATGCCTTGATCTTTCCTGAAGCAGGTTCCATCGCCATGAATCCCGCCCGGAAGAAAGACTTGTAATGCTTCAACGAATCCAACGGGCTCATCACGGTATCCCGTACTCCTTTCCACGTGAAAACAGACATCGGGATCGCTTTATCAAAAGATTTTTTTATCTCTTGGAAACTTTTACCTGCGTTACTCATTGAGCGGTAACGTTCAGTACGACGAATAGAAGTATTCAAAATATCATTGATTTCGGAAACCGTCAAATCATTCGAAAAAGGCGGATGAGCCTTTCTACTTCTCTCGGCCATAAACGCCGGCTGCAACGTTCCTCCCAGATGTTCTGTCACGGCCTCTTCCGCGTATTTCTGCATTCGGGAATCCAACGTCGTGTAAATCTTTAACCCGTCCGTGTAGATATTATAATGCGAACCGTCTGATTTCAGATTTTTGTTACACCATCCGTACAGCGGATTCGTTTCCCAAGCCAAGGAATCTACTGCATACTGGTCCTTATTCCACTTGCTGTAATTCTTTTTAACCGGTTTGGATGCCGTCATGTATAATCGCAAATACTCACGAAAATAGGTTGCAATTCCTTCTTTATGATCCTCTTTATGGAAATCCAATCCCAAAGGCAAAACCTTCAACGAATCAAACTCCGCCTGTGAAATCTTGTCATATTTCAACATCTGTCCCAACACCACATTCCGGCGTCCCAACGTCTTATCAGGTCTCCGAACCGGGTTAAAAAGCGAAGGATTCTTGGCCATCCCCACCAACATGGCAGCCTGTTCCACTTTCAAAGAATCGGGTGTTGTCGAGAAATAAATATTAGCGGCAGAGTTAATACCGACGGCCAAATTCAAAAAGTCAAACTTATTGAGATACATCGTGATAATCTCTTCCTTCGTGTAGCTCTTCTCCAACTTCACCGCAATCACCCACTCGCGGAATTTACGCACGGCCAACTCCAGGAAGTTCTGGTTTGCCTCCCGCGGGAACAACATTTTCGCCAACTGTTGCGTGATCGTACTACCACCTCCGGCAGAAGAATTTCCGGTCAACATTCCCTGTGCTACCCGAAACAAACCTCGCACGTCAATACCGCTATGGTCATAGAAACGTACGTCCTCCGTGGCAATCAACGCATCGATCACACTTTGGGGTATATCCTTGTAATCCATATATCGACGGTTTTCACTCCCCTCGAAATACTTTCCTAAAATCTTTCCATCCTCGGAATAAATC
>ERZ780149.2953-NODE-2953-length-14954-cov-3.754816_pt1 | contig 14954 bp, 10 predicted proteins | sample MGYA00511367_ERZ780149 | MGnify/ENA primary metagenome ERZ780149 (study PRJEB29588, sample SAMEA2153852) | human gut metagenome | biome: human gut; feature: human-associated habitat; material: faeces | place: Denmark | collected 2008/2010 ... | reverse complement strand
CAACCTGCGCATTCCCAGCAACAGGCTACTCTATCCTCTACGAATACGGTATCTTCAAGCAGAAAATCATAGATGGCTGGCAGACAGAGCTTCCCGATGACTGGCTGCCCGGCGGCAGAGCGTGGCTCGTACCCGTACCCGATCAGGCTATAGAGGTTCATTTTGACGGCGAGATCTACGAGAAGTGGGAGCAGAACTACCACAGCGTAAATCACGTTAACTATAAGACAGTAAACGCAGTACCCTATGATATGTATGTATCGGGCTATGACAGCAAGGGCGTTTCAAAGCTCCGTCTTTGGAGTGCCGAGAGTATGTCGTTTGATATGAATATGTTCAATCAGGGCGACTACGCAAAGGCTATCGGTGCAAATAATATCGCACACTCATTGACAAAGGTACTTTACCCCAACGATAATCACCTTGAGGGTAAGGCTCTGCGTCTGCGTCAGCAGTATTTTATGAGCGCCGCTTCCGTAGGCGATATTGTAATGCGTCATATGAACGTTTACGGTACTCTTGAAAACCTTCACGAAAAGGTAGCTATCCATATAAATGATACACACCCCACACTCGCTATCCCCGAGCTTATGAGAATACTGCTCGATGACTGCGGTTATGACTGGGATAAGGCGTGGAACATCATCACAAACACATTCGATTATACAAACCATACGGTTATGGCAGAAGCGCTTGAAACGTGGGATGTCGATCTTATGCAGAGAATACTCCCCAGAATCTACGCTATCATAGTTGAAATAAACAACCGTTATTGCGCTCATCTTATGGAAGTGACCGGCGGCGACAGCGAGAAGGTAACAAGAATGTCCATCATTCTTGACAACCGTGTAAAGATGGCTAACCTCTGCTGTGCGGCAAGCAGCTCTGTAAACGGCGTTTCTAAGCTTCACTCCGAAATCATCAAGGACAGCGTATTCCACGACCAGTACACTGTTAATCCCGATGCCTTCAAGAATGTTACAAACGGTATCGCATACCGCCGTTGGTTACTCGCAAGCAATCAGGGACTTACAAACCTTCTTACCGAGTGCATAGGCGACGGCTTCAAGAAGGATGCGTCAAAGCTCGCAGATTTCAAGAAGTTTGCAACGGATAAGTCGGTGCTTGATAAATTAGCCGCTGTGAAGCTGGCTAACAAGCAGGCTTTCGCAAAGTATGTATACAACACCACAGGCACTAAGCTCAACTGCAACGGTATTTTCGATGTACAGGTAAAGCGTCTGCACGAATACAAGCGTCAGCAGCTTAACGCTATGAACATTATCGCAGACTACATTTATCTGCTCAACAATCCCGATGCGGACTTTGTACCCAAGACCTATATCTTCGCTTCAAAGGCGGCGCCCGGCTATTATATGGCTAAGCAGATAATCAAGATGATCTGGTGCATAGGCGAGGAGCTTAAGAAGAACCCTAAGCTCAACGAAAAGCTCGCTGTTGTATTCCTTGAAGATTACAAGGTAACACTGTCAGAGATACTTATGCCCGCAAGTGAAATTTCAGAGCAGATTTCTCTCGCAGGAACAGAGGCTTCCGGTACAGGCAATATGAAGCTGATGCTCAACGGCGCTCTTACAATGGGTACCTATGACGGTGCAAACGTTGAGATACACGAAGCGGTAGGCGATGACAACATCTTCATCTTCGGTATGTCAACTCCCGAGGTAAATCAGCTCAAGGCTGAGGGATATAACCCCGAAAAGATATACAACTCACACGCAGTTATCAAGAGCGTCCTTGAAAAGATGTACAAGGGTATAAACGGTGCAACATTCGAGGAAGTAGCAAATTCACTGCGTCACGCAGACAGATATATGTGCTTTGCCGATTTCGACAGCTACAGAGGAACGCAGGCAAAGGCAAGCGAAACCTATAAGGATAAGTACCTCTGGAACAAGATGTCGCTTATAAATATCGCATCTGCAGGCATATTCTCGGCTGACCGTGCCGTTACAGACTATGCCCGTGACATCTGGAAGTTAATTTAACAGACAGTAGCCCAAGATAATAAAAAAAGTCCGTTGCAACCAACGGACTTTTTCGGGTATATATAACCACCCTCCGATTTTAATCCGACTTTAATCCGAAAGGAATGTTTTTTTAATGGATACTCCGATATTCGACTGCTTCGACTTAAACTATAAAAGCCCATTCGGAGCAATACGACAGTATCAGCCCAGCACATTCTCCCTGCGTTTTCCGAAGGAATGGCACGTCAGCGACCCTACTCTTGTAATGTTCCGTCCCGGCGAAAAGGAACGCTTCATACCTCTTGACATTACCGATACGACCACAGAATGTAACGTGTTTACCTGCAATTTCAACCCCTTGCATAAAGGTCTGCACCACTATTATTTCTCTTTGATGATAGACGGCAACAGGAGATATGTAAAGCGTAGCGGAGCAAGGCTCGGTGTTCTTGATAACGGCGAGCTGTTCCAGCTTACTGTTTTTGACAAGGATATGGCGGCTCCCGACTGGATAAAGGGCGGAATTATGTATCAGATATTTCCCGACAGATTCTGCCGAAGCGGAGAAAAGCACGAAAACGTTCCTACAGACAGAATAATCCACGAAAACTGGGAGGATACCCCGTTCTTCCGTCCGGATGACAGAGGAATTATCCGCAACAACGATTATTTTGCAGGAGATTTCAAAGGCATAGAAAGCAAGCTCCCTTATCTTCAGAGTTTAGGCGTTACCTGCATTTATCTCAACCCTGTTTTCGAGTCGCACGAAAATCATCGCTATTCGACCGCCTGCTATGAGCATATCGATCCTATGCTCGGCACGGACGAGGACTTTGAACATCTGTGCAAACAGGCTAAAACATACGGTATAGACATTATTCTTGACGGCGTGTTCTCGCATACGGGCGCAGACAGCATCTATTTCAACAAGTTCGGCAGATACGGAGATCACGAGGGCGCATACAGAGATCCCGACAGCAAATATAAAAACTGGTACTGCTTCTCACGCTATCCTTTCGATTATGAATCATGGTGGGGCATTACCACACTTCCCAATGTAAATGAGAACAACCCCGACTACACAGAATATATCTGCGGTGAAAACGGTATATTACAGCGCTGGATAGACAAGGGTGCAAGAGGCTGGCGACTTGACGTTGCCGATGAGCTTCCCGATGAATTCCTTGACAATCTCAATAAGGCGGTAAAAGCCAAGGGCGACGATAAGGTCATCTACGGCGAGGTATGGGAGGATGCGTCCAACAAGGAGAGCTACGGTGTCCGCAGACGTTATCTCATAGGCGGTCAGCTTGACAGCGTTATGAACTATCCTTTCAAGGAGGCTATCATAAATTACTGCAAGTACGGCGATGCAAGAGGCTTTGAGGACGGAGTTATGACGATACTTGAGCATTACCCCAAGCCCAGTGCCGATATGCTGATGAACTTCCTGTCAACTCACGATACCGAGCGTATCTTGACAAGACTTGCCGGAGAGGATGTAGGCTGGCACGACAGAGAATGGCAGGCTGAACGCTACCTTTCGCCTGAACAGTACGTTTACGGCCTTTCACTGCTTAAATGCGCTATGGTACTGCAATTTTTCCTGCCCGGTGTGCCATGCATATATTACGGCGATGAAGCAGGTCTTGAGGGCTATAAGGACCCGTTCAACAGACGTTGCTATCCGTGGGGCAAGGAAAATCTTGATATGATAGACTTCACAAAACAGCTTGCCGTGATAAGAAAGGCAAGCAAGGCGTTCGCTCAGGGCGAAATGAAGTTTTTAAGCTGTACACCTGAGGAATGCGTATTTGCAAGAATTGACAAGCTCAACCGTGAGGCAGCCGTTATATTCCTGAACAAGTCGAAATATCCTAAGACGTTTAAGCTCGACGACTATATGAAGGACGAATATACCGACCCGAAATTCCTCAGAAAGCCTCACGAGAGCGAAGAAAAGACGATAAAGCTCTCTCCGTTTGATTACGGTGTGCTTGTATGCAGTATATAAATATTTGCTTGTTTTTTTACACACGATAGTGTATAATCTATTTGTAACCACTATGTGACGTCTGCCCTCAGGCAGAGCGGAAAGGAAAGAAAAATGGGAAAAGCATTGATAATCGGTGCCGGCGGTGTTGCCGGAGTAGTAGTCCATAAGTGCTGTCAGAACAGCGAGGTTTTCACTGAGATCTGCATTGCCAGCCGTACAAAGTCAAAGTGCGATGCGCTGAAAAAGCAGGTAGAGGAAAAGGGTACAAAGACTAAGGTAACGACTGCACAGGTTGACGCAGACAGCGTTCCTCAGCTTGTTGAGCTTATAAATAAGGAAAAGCCCGACATTGTCATAAACGTTGCGCTTCCTTATCAGGACCTTACAATAATGGACGCCTGCCTTGAAACAAAGACAGACTATGTTGATACGGCAAACTACGAGCATCCCGACACGGCTAAGTTTGAGTACAAGTATCAGTGGGCATACAGAGAAAAGTTTGAAAAGGCTGGCATCACCGCACTTCTCGGAAGCGGATTCGATCCCGGTGTAACCGGTGTATTCTGCGCCTATGCCCAGAAGCATTACTTTGACGAGATTAATTATATTGATATTCTCGACTGCAATGGCGGCGACCACGGTTACCCGTTTGCGACAAACTTCAACCCCGAGATAAATATCCGTGAGGTATCCGCAAAGGGCAGCTATATCGAGGACGGCAAGTGGGTAGAAACCGAGCCTATGGAGATAAAGAGAGAGTACGACTTTGAGCAGGTCGGCAAGAAGGATATGTACCTTCTGCACCATGAGGAACTTGAATCGCTCGCACTCAATATCAAGGGTATCAAGCGTATCCGTTTCTTTATGACATTCGGACAGAGCTACCTCACACATCTGAAGTGCCTCGAAAATGTCGGTATGACATCTATCAAGCCCATTATGTACGAGGGCAGAGAGATAGTACCGCTCCAGTTCCTTAAGGCAGTTTTACCCGACCCTGCATCGCTCGGTCCCAGAACAGTCGGCAAGACCAATATCGGCTGTATCTGCATAGGCAAGAAGGACGGCAAGGAAGTACACTACAAGGTTTACAACTGCTGCGATCATCAGGAATGCTACAAGGAGGTCGGCTCGCAGGCTATCAGCTACACGACCGGCGTTCCTGCTATGATAGGAGCAATGATGGTAATGACAGGCAAGTGGAAGAAGCCCGGCGTCTACAACATCGAGGAATTCGATCCCGATCCGTTTATGGATGCACTGAACAAGTGGGGACTTCCGTGGCACGAAACATTCGACCCTGAGCTTGTAGACTGATCCCGTAACCGAATACTATGCCCGTCACGCTTTGCGTGACGGGCTTTCTATTTATTCACCATATTGCCCGGAAGCGAAACCACTGCCTTTGATTTCGGCACGGCAAGCCCTGTCAGCAGCACGGCATTCTTGATCATTCCCTCCCCGAATCTTTTGCGTATATCCCTGATACAACCATCTGCCTTTTCCATTTTTTCAAGCCTTATCGTATCGTTGAAAAAGCTGTTCTGTATCACCGCACCGCCGTCCACAAGAGAAAATGCGGTTACCGTAAGCGACCGCACAGGATTTACCCAATCGTAATTGTCGCAGAACAGCCTGTATGCCGTATCCGCAATTATCATCGGTGAGCGTGTCGCTGTCGGAAGCTCCGTCTGCCACTCCCTGTTTCTGAGAATGCTCGACCTTGCGTTCACACAAACCTTAGTCGCATACTTATTTTGAAGCGTCAGCCTTTTCCCTATATCCTGAGCCAGCTCAAGAAGCAACGGCTTTGCGTCCTCGCACCGTGTTATATCCGCAGTGGTCGTCACACCGTGCCCCACGCTTTTTGCAGGCATCGAAAAATCAGCAGGCACAACCTGCGAGTTATCCGTTCCGTTAGCGTAGCATCTTAGCATATATCCGTTCTTGCCAAGCACCTTTGTTATCCACTGAGCGTCGCACTGCGCAAGCTCACCCAGTGTATATATCCCGTAATCGTTCAGCTTTGCGGTAGTCGCTCTGCCCGCCCCTATCATATCGCTGAGCGGAAGATTCCATATCTTCTCACGGAACGTTTCTCTCGGTATCACCGTCACCGCATCCGGCTTTTTCATATCGCTTCCGAGCTTTGCAAACACCTTGTTGAACGATACCCCTACCGATATGGTAAGCCCAAGCTCCTCTTTTACGGTACGCCTTATCTCGTCCGCTACCTTTTCTGGTGCGCCGAACAGCCTTCTCGTACCGCTTATATCAAGCCAGCATTCGTCCATTCCGAAAGGCTCGATAAGATCCGTATACCGCTCGTATATCTTCCTTGCAAGCCTGCTGTACCTGAGATATTCCTCAAAGTGCGGCGGTACGATAACAAGCCCCCTGCACTTTGATTTTGCCGATGCCACCGTTTCCGCCGTCTTTACTCCCTGCGCCTTTGCAAGCTCGTTTTTCGCAAGCACTATTCCGTGCCGTTCCTCAACAGAGCCGCACACCGCAACAGGATATTTCTTAAGCTCCGGATTCAGTTTGCATTCAACCGACGCAAAGAAATTGTTCATATCGCAGTGAAGTATATCACGTTCCATTTTGTCGCCTCTTATCTGTTTTGCTTGACACGATACGCAATCTATGGTATCATAAATACGTAACTAAATTTCTAATCAAGATTATACGCAATTATTTTGCGTTTGTCAAGAGAAAAATGCAACGTATTTGCATGTTTTTGAATTTTACGGAGGATACGATTATGATTGAACGTTATGATGTCAACGAAGAATGGGCGCATTGCGGAATTATCAAAGCAGGCGATTTCTGTTTTCTCAATTACTGTGTAGGAAATGTCGGCGGAAGTATCGAACAGCAGGTAAACGGCGCATTTGACGAAATGGAAAAACGGCTTGCCCTTGTCGGACTTACACTTGAAAACGTCGTGCAGATGGATTGCCTGTTCAGGGATATATGGGATATTCCCGTCATGGAAAAGGTGATAAAGGAGCGTTTCGGCGGCAAATATCCTGTCCGTAAATCAATACAGACCGAGTTTGCACATATCGGCGGAGAAAACGGACTTAAATTTCAGGCAGACGCAGTAGCATACTGCAAGTAAAAGGAGTAATTATGAAATTCTGTGATAAAGTTAAAAAGGAAAGACGCGCAAAAGGGCTTACACAACAGCAGTTTGCTGATATGCTCGGTGTATCGCTGAGAACCATAACGAACTATGAAAAGGGCGAAAGCTACCCAAAACAGCGTGAAATATACGGAAAAATGGCTGAGATACTCGGCGTTGACATTAATTATCTGCTTACCGAGAACGAGGAATTCTACATAAGAGCAAACGAAAAGTACGGCGCTACAGGCGCACAGCAGGCGCAAGCGCTGATGCAGGAGGTAACCGGACTTTTCGCAGGCGGAGAGCTTGACCAGGATGATATGGACGAGATGATGAAGGCAATACAGGACGCCTACTGGATAGCAAAAGAGAAGAACAGAAAATATGCGTCAAAGCGGAAAGAACACGAATGTTAAGCTGTTTTAACGAGGCGGTCAACAAGGCTGATGAGCTGATAGCCCTTTACGGCAGGTGCTCTCCGAAAAGGCTTGCACGGGAGCTTGATATAGAGGTTCTCGAAAGGGATTTTTCAAAGCAGAAAGGCGCATACAAGCTGATACTGAAAAACCCGTTCATCTTTATAAAGCGTGATCTTTGCGACAGTATGAAAAAAATCGTCCTGATGCACGAGATCGGTCACGACAGGCTCCACAGGGATAAGGCCGATGATTGCGGCGGCTTTGCCGAATATGACATATTCGATATGTGCGATCGTTCTATGGAGTATGAAGCAAATCTCTTTGCGGCACAGTTTCTTATATCAGATGAAGAGCTTTACGATTGCATAAATTGCGGCTACGATATTGACAAAACTGCGGCGGCACTCTGCACCGACCGTAATCTTGTTGCGCTCAAGGTCGATATTCTGAAAAAGCAGGGTGTGAAGCTGCGCTCCCAGCTTCACAACAATAAATTTCTTGCAGGTGACTGAGAATGAGGTTTTTTATGAACAAATTTTTTACACGCTTCAAGGCAAGCGAACACGGCGGCGAATACCTTATGCGTTTTATTTCTGCGTGGCTGTGTTCGCTCGTTTTGATATTGCTTTTCAGACCGGTAAAAGAGGTATTTAACAAGGAATACGCAGGCGAAGCTCCGTATCTGTTGCTTATCCTGTTTTTCGCAGTATTCTACGGCTTACTTACCGTGTTGCGTTTTATTCCAAAGCTCAGAGATATGAAAACCGACTGTGCCGCATTGCTTATATCGACCGCACAGTTTACAGTTGCTTATGCTGTAGTTATGTTCCGTGAAAAAGGTACGAATATTGATTTTTTTCTCGGAGTTGTCCTGTTTATAGCCCTCGCTGTATGGTATACTGTAGGAAAGCACAGGATAAGGCTTCCGAAATTCACAAAGAAATGCTGGATAGCGGTTCTTGCGTTGTTCGCCGTTTTTATGCTTGTGTTCACCGCACTTGCAATGGCAATGCGGTATTACAAGCTGTCTACCCCTGCGTTTGATTTTGGGATATTCGCGCAGATGTTCGAGAATATGAAGGACGGGCTTGGACCTGTCACAACAGTCGAACGTAATTATGAGCTGTCGCACTTTGCAGTGCATTTTTCTCCTGCGTATTACCTGATGCTGCCGTTCTATATGCTTTTTCCGCACCCGGTAACATTACAGATATTGCAGGGAATATTCGTTACAAGCGGAATTATCCCGGTGTTCCTTATCGCAAGAAAATACGGTTTTTCGCTTATACATTCCTCGCTTTTTTCAGCGATATATGCTTTATATCCGGCATTCACAGGCGGCTGCAGCTACGACATTCACGAAAACTGTATGCTTCCGGCGTTCCTGCTGTGGCTGATATGGGCGACAGAACGTGAAAAAACGATACCGATGCTTGTCTTTGCATTACTGACTCTTACCGTAAAGGAAGATGCCGCCGTATATGTTGCGGTGATCGGGCTTTATCTTATACTGTCAGACCGCAGTGAAAAGACAAGAGCGCTCGGTGCTGTGATTTTCGGAGCGGCCTGCGTTTATTTCTTTGCAGTATGCGCTTATCTCAATAACAGCGGGCTTGGGATCATGGAATGGCGGTACAAGGACTATATGTACAGAGGCGGTGCGCTTATCACCTCAATAGTCGTTACGGCGTTTACAAATCCCGGCTACATTCTGTCAAATCTGTTTACGGGCGAAAAGCTGACCTTTACGGTGCAGACGCTTGGTGTACTCGGCGGTATACCGCTTGTAAGCCGAAAGATAGCACGTTATATATTACTGATACCGTTTGTACTGGTAAATCTGATGCCGACCTATCCGTATCAGCACTCGATTTATTTCCAGTACGTTTTCGGCTCGTGCGTTCTTGTTATCTGGCTTTTCATAATGAATATGTCAGAGCTGTCATATAACAGGGCGAGATGCTTTACTGTGTTTTCGCTTATTGCCTGTGCGGTTATGTTTGTGTCAACAATGACAGGCTACCTGAACAATTTCTATGATAACGACTATGAGGCACACGGTGCTGTTATATCTTATCTAGAACAGCTTCCCGACAACGAAAACGAGAGCATCACAGCGAACACGTTCTTTATCGCTCCGCTGTATAAGCAAAAAGAGCTTTATACGATAAATGACCGTGATGTGCCGACAGACGAATCCGCACCGCTTGCCGATATTGTTTTACTTGACAGGACAAACGCAAAGTTTGAAACCAATTACAATTATTTCACCTCGCTCGGAATGAAAGAGGTAACGATAGAGGACAAAAGAGTTGCAAGCCTTGTGTGCAGACTTGAATCATAAATCTTTTTACGAAAGGACTAAGGAAATATGCAGGAAATAAGATGCCCGAAATGTAATGAGGTTTTTCAGGTGGATGACAGCGGTTATTCACAGATCGTTCAGCAGGTAAGAGATAAGGAATTCGAAAAAGAAGCGGCACACAGAGCAGAGGAGCTTGAAAAGGCGAAGAACAGCGAGCTTAAAATACTCGAGATGGAGTATGAAAAGAAGCTGGAATCGGCTCTTTCGGAAAAGTCGGACGATATTACGGATAAGGAAAAAAGGATAACCGAGCTTGAAGCTAGGCTTGAAAACATAGAAAGCGAAAAACAGCTTGCCGTTGCAAATGCAGTCAGAGAGCGTGAAAACAGCTTCAGCGAGGAAAGCCGTAAGGCACAGAAGGCTATCAGCGATAAGGATATAGAAATTGCCGAGCTTACAGCAAAGCTGAAGCAGGCAGATAACGAAAGAGCTTTCGCCGTTGACAAGGCAAACAGTGAAAAGAATGCTGAGCTGAGCGAAAAAGAGAGCCATATAAAACAGCTTGAATTACAGCTTCAGCAGGCACAGAGCTTACAGCAGGCGGCTATTGACAAGGTAAGCAGTGAAAACGCACTTGCCATCGCAAAAAAGGATAACGAAATAAACGAGCTTAACAGCAAACTTCAAAACAAGGATAACGAGGCAGAGCTCAGATGCAGGGCGATAGAAGAAAAGTACGCTATTGAACTTAAAAACAAGGACGAGTTGATAGAGCAGTACAAGGACTTCAAGGCAAGACTGTCAACGAAAATGGTGGGCGAGACCCTTGAACAGCATTGCCTGACACAGTTCAATTCTCTCAGAATGTCGGCATTTCCCAATGCCTATTTTGAAAAGGATAACGATGCAAGGAGCGGTAGCAAGGGTGATTTCATTTTCAGAGAATCGTCAGAGGACGGCATAGAATTCATCTCAATTATGTTCGAGATGAAGAATGAGATGGACACCACCGCCACAAAGCATAAGAATGAGGACTTCTTCAAGGAGCTTGATAAGGACAGAAATGAAAAGGGCTGCGAATATGCCGTTCTCGTTTCAATGCTCGAAGCCGACAACGAGTTCTATAATGCAGGCATAGTCGATGTTTCGTATAAGTACCCCAAGATGTACGTTATCCGTCCGCAGTTCTTTATTCCGCTTATCTCTCTGCTGAGAAACGCCGCAAGAAACAGCCTTGAATATAAGCGTGAGCTTGCTATGGCAAAGGCTCAGCAGGTTGACCTTACTAATTTCGAGAAAAATATAACCGAGTTCAAAACGGCGTTCGCCAAAAATTATAATGATGCCAGCAACAGATTCAAAGACGCAATAACAGGAATAGATGCCACTATCGACAAACTCGGTAAAATAAAGCAAGCTCTGCTTTTATCGGAAGACCATCTCCGTCTTGCAAATAAAAAGGCGGAAGAACAGCTTACTATCAAAAAGCTGACAAAGAACGCTCCGAGCATCAAGGAGGAGTTTGCAAGACTTGCAAGCGAACAGACAGCATTGCCCGGCGGTGCAGACGAATAATTCAGAATACGGCGGAGCAGACCTTGCATTTGCTCCGCTTTGCTGTTTATATACGGATAACATCGTACCCTCGGCTCTTGCATTTTACCGTAATTATGGTATAATAACCTCAGACTTAAAATCCGACGAAGCGGATTTTGCCGTGCCGAAGCACGGCTTGCGGCGCACCGCACGTCTGAGAACATTTTACCATTAAATCTTTTGTCTGACGACAAAATACGGCTTACCGCCGTGTCGGTTTACACCGACTTGATTTATGTTATACTATAATCATAAATCACCGAAAAAATCAATCTGACCTCTGCTTGAAAGGATAAATATGGGATTTCTTATTATTGACGGCAACAGCATATTAAACCGTGCATTCTACGGTATCCGTGTGCTGACAAATTCAAGAGGTGTTGCCACAAATGCCGTAACAGGCTTTATGAACACTCTGCTTATGCTTGAAAAGGACGTAGATCCGGATATGATAGCGGTAGCTTTCGACCTTAAAGCACCGACATTCCGCCATAAGATGTATGACGGCTATAAGGCAAACCGCAAGGGTATGCCCGAAGACCTCGCACAACAGCTCCCCTATATGAAAAAGATAATCACCGCAATGGGAATAACCATTATCGAAAAAGAGGGCTTTGAAGCCGATGATATAATCGGAACTGTTTCAGCCGCCTGTGCGGATAAGAAGATACCCTGTACAGTGTCAACGGGCGACCGTGACTCGTTCCAGCTTGTAAATGATTATGTTACCGTAAGACTTGCCAAGACAAAAGGCGACATTTACTACACGCCCGATGTTATTATGGAGGAGTACGGCGTGACTCCGAAACAGATGATAGAAGTAAAGGCGCTTATGGGCGATTCGAGCGACAATATTCCCGGTGTTCCCGGCATCGGTGAAAAGACCGCTCTGTCACTTATAAAGGAATTTGCAAGCGTGGACGGAGTTTATGAAAACATCGGCTCAACGCTTATCACAAAGGGTGTACGCACAAAGCTCGAAAACGGCAAGGAAAGCTGTTATATGAGCAGACAGCTTGCCGAAATATGCCTTACCGCACCTATTGATACCGAGCTTTCACATTATGTTCCGAAAGAACGTGACGATACCGAGCTTGCAAGATTGCTGTCGGAACTTGAAATGTACAAGATGCTCCAGAAGCTGAAGCTGCACCCGACTTCCGCTCCCGCAGGCTCAAAAGAGGCTTTGGAAGAATCCGCCGCAAAGCAGATACCCGCTATGCCCGCAGGCGATATAGTTCTGACGCAGGAGGGGAGCGTGTACGCAGGCACAGTAGGCGCTCCGGTAGAATTGTCAGACGGGGAGCTTAAAGCCTATGCCGACAGCGACAGCACGAAGTACACCTTTGATATAAAGGAAACGCTGACCGTTACCGGCTGTGAAAGGCTTAAGAACAACCGTTTTGATACAACGCTTGCGGCTTACCTTGCCGACCCCGATTCAAACGATTACAGCCTGTCAAGGCTCTGCGCTCAGTACGGAGTTCCGGAAGGAAACAGCATACAGGAAAAGTCGATAACCGTTGCCGCCCTCAACGATATACTTAATTGCAAAATCAGTGAAACAGGCTCTGCGGCGGTCCTTACCGATATAGAGATACCTCTTGCCACTGTGCTTGTAGCTATGGAGCGTGAGGGAGTAAGTATTGACGCAGACGGTATAAAGGCTTTCGGCAAAGAGGTTTGCGAAAAGGCTGAAAAGATCAGCCGTGAGATCTATGAATACGCAGGCTATGAATTCAATATAGGCTCGCCCAAACAGCTCGGAAGCGTGCTTTTTGAAAAACTTGCATTGCCAAGTGCCAAAAAGACAAAAACAGGCTATTCCACAAATGCCGATGTGCTTGAAAGCCTTATGGACAAGCACCCTATAGTTCCTCTGATAACCGAATACCGTGCGCTTACAAAGCTGCAGAACACATACGTTACAGGACTTCTGAAGGTAGTAGGCGAGGACGGCAGGATTCATTCGACCTTCAAGCAGACGGAAACAAGAACGGGAAGAATTTCCAGTGCCGAACCGAATATTCAGAATATCCCCGTAAGAACTCCGCTTGGCAGGGAGATGAGAAGATTCTTCACCGCAAAGGACGGCTACCTGCTTGTCGATGCCGACTATTCACAGATCGAACTGCGTGTGCTGGCTCATATTTCGGGCGACGAGATAATGAAGAAAGCGTTCCTTGACGGAGTGGATATTCATACCGTTACCGCATCTCAGGTGTTCAATCAGCCGATAGAGTGGGTAACGCCAGACCTCAGAAGCAAGGCGAAAGCGGTCAACTTCGGCATCGTCTACGGAATAGGCGCATTCTCGCTGTCAAAGGACATCGGTGTTTCAGTGCCGAAAGCAAGCGAATATATCCGCTCCTATCTTTCCAAATATTCCGGTATAGCTCACTATATGGAGCAGACCGTTGCGAAGGCTAAGCGTGACGGCTATGTTGAAACTATGTTCGGCAGAAGAAGATATATCAAAGAGCTTGCCGCAAAGAATAAGAATCTGCAGGCTTTCGGCGAGCGTGTCGCAAAGAACACCCCCATACAGGGTACAGCTGCCGATATAATAAAAATTGCGATGATAAAAGTTTACAACAGACTTGAAGAAAGCGGTCTGGATGCAAGGCTGATACTTCAGGTTCACGATGAACTTATTGTTGAGGCAAAAGAAGATTGCGCAGAAAAGGTAGCCTTACTTTTAAAGGAAGAAATGGAGAATGCCGTAAAGCTCACCGTTCCTATGACGGTAGATGTAAATATTGGCAAAACGTGGTATGATACTCATTGACAATGACTGTTTGACAGATAAAGGAAAAATCACGGCTTTAAATCATCATAATTCATCAATCTGTAGCGACATTGCAGCGATTGAAAAAAAGTGTTTTTCGGTGCCGTGGACAGAGCGAAGCATTGAGTCGCAGGTGTTCACAGAAGGCTCAATCAATGTCGTTATTCGTGATGATAAAGCCGAAAACAAGCCGGTAGGCTTTATCTGCGGTCAGAGCGTATCCGATGAATGCGAGCTGTATCGCATTGCAGTGTTGCCGGAATACAGACATCAGTGCATCGCCACACAATTAATGGAATATTTCATAAATAAATGCAAAAATAACGGCATAAAAAGCATTTTCCTTGAAGTCCGCTGTGATAACGAGCCGGCAAAAAAGCTGTATGAAAAGCACGGCTTTTCTGAGGTCGGCAGACGCAGAAACTATTACACAGAGCCGGTTTGCGACGCTTTGATATATAAAGCGGAATTGTAAAACGTCATATTTACGGCAGGAACGGTATTTCCCCGCCCCTGCCGTTTTTATAAACCCTAATAAACCGAATAACAAAGCCATTTATGGCACTTTGGCAACGGTAGGAATATCTCGTTTGCAACCGCACTTTCCCGTTCCTGCCGTATTACTGCGTACATTATCTGATTGCCACAAACCGCATAACAAAGCCATTTATGACACTTTGGCAACGGCAGGAAAATTTCGTTTGCAACCGCAGATTCCCGTTCCTGCCG
>ERZ780149.2951-NODE-2951-length-14973-cov-2.743866_pt1 | contig 14973 bp, 9 predicted proteins | sample MGYA00511367_ERZ780149 | MGnify/ENA primary metagenome ERZ780149 (study PRJEB29588, sample SAMEA2153852) | human gut metagenome | biome: human gut; feature: human-associated habitat; material: faeces | place: Denmark | collected 2008/2010 ... | reverse complement strand
GCTTATTCTGGAGGACGAATTCCGAGCCTGCTCGGATCGTCTGGCTGTCATGACGGATGACGGTTCTGCCGGACGGCAGGGCGTGGTCACGTTGCCGCTCAAGGAGCAGATCGAGGCTGGCGAACAGTATGACGAGGTCATCGCCATCGGACCGCTGGTCATGATGAAGTTCGTTGTTGCGACCACGCGTCCGTTCGGCGTCCCGACTGTGGTATCCATGAACCCGATCATGATCGATGGGACCGGTATGTGTGGCGGTTGCCGCCTGACCGTTGGCGGAGAAACCAAATTTGCCTGCGTGGACGGACCGGATTTTGACGGCTTCCTTGTGGATTTTGATGAAGCCATGTCCCGGAGCACCATGTACCGGGATTTTGAGCAGCACGCCCGCGAGGCGGCATGCTCACTCTACCGGAAGGAGGTGCACTGAGATGGCGGTTACGCGGAATATGTCCCCGGAGAAGCACCCCATGCCGACGCAGGATCCCGCCGTGCGCGCACACAATTTTGATGAGGTCGCTCTTGGCTACGATGAGCAGACTGCGCTCGCTGAGGCAGCACGCTGTCTGAACTGTAAAAATCCGGCGTGCGTGACGGGATGCCCCGTCAGCATCCGCATTCCGGAATTCATCGCGCACGTTGCAGCGGGAGAGTTTGAGGAGGCGTACCGTGTTATCCATACTTCCTCCTCTCTGCCTGCCGTATGCGGACGCGTCTGCCCGCAGGAAACGCAGTGCGAGATGCACTGCGTCCGGGGTATCAAGGGACAGCCGGTCGGCATCGGGCGGCTGGAGCGCTTTGTGGCGGATTGGCACAACACGTACGCGACCGAAACGCCCGCCGTTCCGGCACCGAACGGGCACCGCGTCGCCGTGGTCGGATCCGGTCCTTCCGGGTTGACCTGCGCCGGCGACCTTGCCAAAGCGGGGTATGCCGTCACGGTGTTTGAGGCTCTGCACGTCGCGGGGGGCGTGCTGATGTATGGCATACCGGAATTCCGGCTTCCCAAGGCGATCGTGCAGAAGGAAGTGGACACTCTGCGCCGGATGGGAGTGGACATCCAGACCAATGTTGTCATCGGCAAGACCATTACGGTGGATGAACTGTTTGAAGCGGGCTATGAGGCGGTATTCATCGGCTCCGGTGCGGGACTGCCGCGCTTCATGAACATCCCCGGCGAGTCACTCAAGGGTGTGTACTCTGCCAATGAGTTCCTGACGCGGAGCAATCTCATGAAGGCGTACCGTGCGGATTCCGCCACGCCGATCCTGCACGCCCGGCGTGTTGCCGTTGTGGGCGGCGGCAACGTGGCGATGGACGCCGCGCGCACGGCTTTGCGACTGGGCGCGGAGGAGGTATCCGTTGTATACAGACGCTCCATGGAAGAGTTGCCCGCCCGCCGGGAGGAGGTTGAGCACGCCAAGGAGGAGGGCGTCGTTTTCCGCCTGCTGTGCAACCCGACGGAAATTCTGGGCTATCACAATCCGGATGACCGCCGCGACCCGAAAAACGGCTTTGTGACAGGTATCCGGTGCATCCGGATGGAGCTTGGCGAGCCGGACGAGAAGGGACGCCGACGCCCGGTCGAGGTTCCCGATTCAGAGTTCACACTGGATGTGGACTGCGTTATCATGGCGATCGGCACCTCTCCCAATCCGTTGATTAAGTCCACTACGACCGGGCTGGAAGTCAATCGGCACGGCGGAATTGTTGTGCAGGAGGAAACCGGCGCGACTTCACGCGCGGGCGTGTTTGCCGGCGGCGATGCCGTGACCGGTGCCGCGACCGTTATCCTGGCGATGGGAGCAGGGAAGACAGCAGCCCGCGCTATTGATGCGTATCTGAACCCGGCAGCATCCCCTACCGGGCAAACCATCTGAAAGGAGTATGCATATGGCGGAGGCAGTATATCGAGGGCGCGGTGCAGGCGTTCCGTATGACGAATATATATCGCTCATCAACGAGGTGTTCGGCTTTGACGGCGTGGAGCAGGATTTCCGCACGCTGCTACCCAAGTTGTATCGCCCGGGGCGCACGCCGCAGAACGAGAACTATGTGGCGGTCGAGGACGGCATCTGCGTGGCGGCAGTCGGCGCATACAGCCATGAGATACGGGTGTGCGGCACGATCATCCCCTGCCGCGGCATCGGAAACGTGGCGGTTGCACGCGCGGCACGCGGACGCGGCTACATGAAGGACTGTATGCGTATGGCTCTGACGGACATGGTGCGCGATGGCATCGCCCTGTCCACACTGGGCGGACGGCGTCAGCGTTACCGCTATTTCGGTTATGAGAAGGCAGGTATCTGCTATACCTTTGCAGCGAACGCGGACAACCTGCGGCACACACTGGGTGCGGACTACGTATCGGGATTGGATATCCGACAGGTGAATGCGGACGACGAGACATTGCTGACGGCTATCCGGACGCTGTCTTCCTCCGGGGTCTACGCCCCAATCCGGGCGGCGGCGGATTTCTTCGATATTCTGTCCACGTGGCGTGCGACGGTCTGGGCGGCATTGCGGGACGGGAAGCTGGTCGGCTATGCACTGCGCGGCACGGACGGGCAGATTTCCGAGATCCGCGTGACTGACGCAGGGGAATTGCTGCCCTTCCTGCACGCTCTGCGGCGGCACCTGGATATCGACACACTGACACTGCGCCTGCCGGAGCATGAGGATGCCTGCCTGCGCGCGCTTGCCCCTGTGGCGGAGGGGTACCAGATCGGTTGCTCCATGAGCTATAATGTGCTGAATTACAGACTGGTATGTGACGCTTTTTTCAATCTGCGGGCGACCTACGCACCTCTGCCGGACGGGAATCTGACAGTGTGCATCCACGGGCTTGCCGGCGACGAGCTGCTGAGCCTGTCGGTTCGTGACGGCGTTCCGTCCGTCCTGCCGTCCGAGCCGGGCAGGGAGCCGGAACTGGAGCTATCGCACGTTGAAGCGATGGAGTTGCTTTTTGCACCGTTTTCACCCGGTCGGCGCAAGCTTTCCCCGGCAGTGCAGGCATGGTTGCCTCTGCCCATCTGGATGTATAAAGCGGACGAGGTCTGAGCGATGCGCGGTAATAGAATATGCAAAAGATAACATTGAAAATTGACGGCATGATGTGCGGGATGTGCGAATCCCACATCAACGACACGGTGCGGCAACACTTCGCCGTTCAAAAGGTGACCTCCTCGCACACTAAGGGCGAGACGGTCATTCTGGCGGAGCAGGCACCGGACGAAGCGGAACTCCGGAAGGTTATAGCCGCCACGGGCTACGAGCTGAAGAGCATCACAGTAGAGCCGTATGAGAAAAAGTCCGGTTTCTTCGGGTTGCTTGGCAGAAAGTGATGGAAGTCGCCCCCGGTGCTCCGACTTGCGGGGCGGTGCCTCGTATGAGTGAAAGAGGCGGGCGTGTCCGGACGTTTTTTCAAAAAACTCTTGACAACCGAGCCGTTTCGTGTTACAATGGCGCTGTTTGAAACGCAAAGACCGGGAACGAACAGACAGGCTGCCTTGACAGAGAACCGTGGGTGGGTGAAACACGGCAGGCGGCGGGCTGTTCTCTCACCCGCGAGCGGCTGACTGAACCCGGCGAGGAGCCGGTACAGGAAGGACGGACCCCACCGTTATACGGGATGCGACCTGCGGCGCCTTGCCGGATGGTCGCGGATGAGCGGACGTCTGCCGGAAAACGGCGCGTCAAGCAGAGTGGTACCACGGGATTGCCCCCGTCTCTGACCGGAGACGGGGTTTTTGTATGTCCTGCCGTACCCGCATACCGATAAAGAAAATCCACACCAGAAAGGACGCACACCATGAAGTACGATTTTTCCGCCATTGAGAGCAAGTGGCAAAAGCGTTGGGAGGAAGCGCATATTTTCGAGGCGCAGGATGCTTCCGACAAGCCGAAATTCTATGGGCTGGTCGAATTCCCCTATCCTTCCGGCGTGGGGATGCACGTAGGGCATATCAAGGCATACTCCGGACTGGAGGTTGTCAGCCGCAAGCGGCGTATGCAGGGCTACAATGTTCTGTTTCCCATCGGATTTGACGCTTTCGGACTGCCGACCGAGAACTCCGCTATCAAGACCGGCATCCATCCCCGCGAGCTGACCGACCGCAACATCCGCAAGTTTACCCAGCAGCTCAAGCGCGTCGGCTTTTCCTTTGACTGGACGCGCGTCATTGATACGACGGAGGAGGATTACTATCGGTGGACGCAGTATATTTTCCTCAAGATGTTTGAAAAGGGGCTGGCGTTCCGCAGTACAGCCCTGGTCAACTACTGCCCGCACTGCAAGGTCGTGCTGTCCAACGAGGACTCGCAGGGCGGCAAATGCGACATCTGCCACAGCGACATCATCCAGAAGTCCAAGGACGTCTGGTATCTGCGCATCACCGCCTACGCAGACAAACTGCTGGAGGGACTCCGGGATGTGGACTACCTGCCCAACATCCGCCAGCAGCAGATCAACTGGATCGGAAAATCCCGCGGTGCATTCGTCAATTTCGGCGTGACCGGCACCGATGAGAAGCTCCGCATTTACACCACACGCCCGGACACGCTGTTCGGTGTGACTTTTATGGTTATGGCGCCGGAGCATCCGATGCTGACGGACATGGCGGATCGTATTACCAACATGGACGAGGTGCGAGCCTACCAGGCTGCGTGTCAGAAAAAGACCGAGTTTGAGCGGACACAGCTGGTCAAGGAAAAAACCGGCGTCCGGCTGGAGGGCGTCCGGGGCATCAATCCCGTAAACGGCAGGGAAATACCGATCTATATCGCGGATTATGTGATGATGGGGTACGGCACGGGCGCCATCATGGCAGTCCCGGCACACGATGAGCGGGACTACGCCTTTGCCAAAAAGTTCGGCATTGACATCATTCCGGTCATTCGGGGCGGCGATGTGGAGAAAGAAGCCTATGCAGGCGAAGGGGAGATGATAAACTCCGATTTCCTCAACGGACTGGATAACAAGGCGGATTCCATCGCGCGCATGATCGATTGGCTGACCGCCCACGGCATCGGCGAAGGCGGTGTCCAGTATAAAATGAAGGACTGGGCGTTCAACCGTCAGCGGTACTGGGGGGAGCCGATTCCCATCGTGTACTGCCCGCAGTGCGGCATGGTGCCGGTACCCTACGATCAGCTCCCGCTCCGGTTGCCGCCCATGACGGAGTTTGAACCGGGGCAGGGCGGGGAATCGCCGCTCGCCAAGGTGGATTCCTTCGTGCATTGCACCTGCCCGAAGTGCGGCGCCGCCGCCCGCCGGGAAACGGATACCATGCCCCAGTGGGCTGGCTCGTCCTGGTATTACCTCCGGTATATCGATCCGCACAATGATCACGCTCTTGCAGACCCGGACAAGATGAAGTACTGGATGCCTGTGGACTGGTACAACGGCGGCATGGAGCACGTCACACGGCATATGATTTACTCCCGCTTCTGGTACCACTTCCTGTACGACATCGGCGAGGTGCCGACGGCGGAGCCGTATGCCAAGCGTACGGCGCAGGGTCTGATTCTGGGGTCGGATGGCGAAAAGATGTCCAAGTCGCGCGGCAATGTGGTGGATCCCAATGACGTGGTGGACGAGATGGGAGCAGACGTTCTGCGCGTGTATATCCTGTTCATGGGCGACTATGGCGCGGCGGCACCGTGGTCGGAGAACAGTATGCGCGGGTGCAAGCGCTTCCTGGAGCGGGTCGCGGACCTGCCCGGTAAGCTGGTGAAGGAGGAGAATGCCAGACTGGAGTCCTGCTTCCACAAAGTCATCCGCAAGGTTTCCTCTGACATTGAGGATATGAAGTTCAACACCGCAATCGCAGCCATGATGGGGCTGCTCAATGACATTGACGCCGCAGGCGGACTGACGCGTGACCAGCTGTCCGTATTGCTGCGCCTGCTCTGCCCCTTCGCTCCGCACCTGTGCGAGGAGCTGTGGGAGGCACAGGGCGGCAAGGGCTTCTGCTCGCTGGCACCGTGGCCTGAATTTGACGAGTCAAAGACCCGCGACGAGATCGTCGAACTTGCGGTTCAGATCAACGGCAAGGTGCGCGGCAAGGTGACTTTGCCCGCCGATGCCGACCGCGACACGGCGCTTGCCGCCGTGCGTGCCGACGAACGGCTCGGTGCTTTGCTGGAGGGCAAAACGGTGGTCAAGGAGATCGTTGTGCCCGGCAAGATTATAAATATTGTGGTCAGATAATCTGCCGTACCCTTTGCGTGCCATCCGGCACACGGCAGTCCGAACCCGATACGAAAAGACCGGGGGTAAAGAACTCAAACTGAGTTTTTACCCCCACTTTTCTGTCTGTACGGGAAAGCCTTTTGCCACGTGGGCGGCTACCGCCGCTCCCGCGGCACGATGCGGCACTCAGTCCGCCAGGATCTCGGAGATGGTGATGCTGCCCCCGCCGAAAGTGATGACTGCGATTGCGGCGGCGGGGGTTTTCCGCGCACTTGCCGCTTTGCAGTGCTTCCTCCGAGAGTTTCTGCCCATTCCCGTCATAAAAAGCTATGGTGTATCCCGTGGCGTCCTCCGCCGTAAAGAACGCCGTAACGCGCCTGTTCTCGCCAAGCAAAATCGTCAGAGTCTTGCCCGCATTGCCGGAAGGGATACTGAGCGCGGTCAGTACATTGCGGTCGGTCAGCATGCCAAACTGCGTCGGTGCAAGATCCGTCAGGTCGCTCGACAGCGTGGGATGCCGGTAGTCATCGTGCACGACCGTAAACATGGACATGGTAAACCAGTTGGTCTGTCCCGCTGTGGCGATCAGACGCACATAGCGCGCGGTCAGGTCAAGCCCGTCATAGGTTACATTTCCCTGACCCGGGTTACCGAGTACGTGCCAGACATATCCGTCGGCGGAATACTGCACCTGCGCGCTGTGCATATAGTCCGCCGTGTGTCCGCCGACTCCGGTCTCAAGCCCGATTGCGGTCACATGGCAGGGCGCGCCGAGATCAATCATGACATAGTCCCCTGCCTCCACGGCGCGTCCTGCCCAGAAAAAGGTGTCCGCTTTGCCGTCTGTGATGCGGTCGGGTGTGTAATCCTGATACGTGTTGAACGAGGTGGACAAGCCCGGTTTGCCGGAGATTGGGGTAGCGCGGCGATTGGTGTTTGCCTCGAAAACGCGCACCTTTACCCATGCATTGCTTTGCGTATCGGTATTGCGCATACGCACATACCGTGCATCAAAATCCAACCCTTCCAGGAAGATTTCCTCGCCGAACTGCCCGGCGCATATTTCCGTCCAGCTCTGCCGGTCAGCGGAATACTCAATGGCGGCGTTGGCAAAGACGTCCGTACCCTCCTCGCCCGTAGCAATATAGAGGTTGCGGACACGGACGATCTCGCCGAAGTCCAGACCGACGTAGCCGGTCGTCCCGCTTGCCGCCTGCCACATGGCACCGTGTGACCAGAAGTAGGTGGAATCATCCCCGTCACAGATGCGGTCAACCGTGTAATTTCCATAATGGCTGGCATTTGTAATGCCCGTTGCTTTCTGCGACGTAGCCGGTTCGGCAAAGCCTGCCAGCACGTTGAAGCGATGCGTCACACCGGAAAGCAACGGTGCCAGCACGTTGGGAGATACTACCCGGCTGTTTCCGGCTACAGACTCCATCGCTAAGCGGAAAGCATCCGCTTTCGCATAGACGACCGCGCTGTTGCCTGCCGCGTGCGCTTCCTCAGCCTCGAAATATGCGATCGCCATATTGCACATTGCCACAGATTTGTCGAACCAAGCCCCGGCTTCGGCGGCAAGCGCGGGGTCGGCTTGGCGCAGAAGGCGCAGATCATCCGCCGTTTTGCGCAAAAGCGTCAGGATCGGCGCGATCTGTCCGGATCCGTCGCGCCATGCGGCGATCAGCTTTCCGAGCGGTACGGTCGAGACGTTCCCGTTCTGCGGGCAGGCGCCGACAAGGTCGATAAAGGTCATCGCCGCATCGGCGGCATCCCCGGCGAGGTACGTGGCAGCCGCACGCGCGGAGCGGTCTGCGTCGTATGCCGTAGGGTTCCAGAGGTAGTCCGCCACCGTAAAGAGCGGGTACAGGGAAGCGTGCCCCTGATTCATGGGGTTGGCGACAAAGCCGGAAACAGCCTCCGCCAGCTTTTTGTCCAGTCCCTGGCACGGTGCCATATTGAGGTGATCCGCCAGCACATCGTTGACCGGGTAGTTCCACCAAAGGTATACCTTGCGCCCGTATTTCTTGTTGATGGCTGTAAGATCGGATGCATTGATTGACGCAGGCGCAACGCCGGGCCCCGTCCACATCAGGCGCAGAGCGGGATCAAGCAGCGGGGCGATGCGATCCGTGTAGGCGGTCAGCATGGGGTCCGTGTATTCGGTGGTGATGCAGATAAGATCCGAAGCACCCTCGTGCGTGCGGATAAACTGCGTCTGAAAATCGTTCAAAAGCTTTGCGTGCCCCTCGGCGTTCAGCGTCGGGATATCGTCCAGGAGAACAGCAAAATCCCGCACGCCGATCGACCAGAGCTGCTCGCACTTGGCGGTCAGCTTGGCAAAATCTTTTCCGTAGCCGCTGCCTAAATTGATATCAATACCCGGCGAAATGGCATAGACAAAGGAGACACGGTTTTCTCGTGCACAATCGACCAGCCCCTTGAGCGCCGCAAGCTCGGCTGAGGTGTACTGCTCGCGCCAGCGGCTCCGGTGCTTCTCGTCATCCTTGGGCGCATAGATATACGTGTTCATTTTTTGCTGTCCCATGAAGGAAAGCAGCTCCTTGCGGAAGCTGTCGCTCCATGCGGTGCCGTAGAATCCTTCAATCACGCCGCGCTCTGCCACGGCAGGGGCGTCCGCGATTTCCAGGCACGGGAGGGAATCTCCGTCCCGCAGTGCAGACAGCGTTACCAGCGCGTAGTAAACGCCGCGATCACTGCCTGCCGTAATCTCCACACCCGTTTGCGATACCTTCAGCAAATACCCCTCGTCTGCCCCGCCCGGAAAGCGATCCGAAAGATCACCCTGCACAATAGTCAGCGGAAGTGCGTCCGTCTGCGCGGACAACAGCCCCCGTTCGCGCAAAAGCTCCTCGTATGCGGCGGCACCGGCACCTACGGAAAGTGTGGCTGGAATGGCGGGAACCCGTCCTGCGGCATCCGCTTGCGGCATGGTAAGACTGAGCGGTACGGGGTAGACCGACTGCACGTGCGTGTACAGCGTCCCGGTGCCGTCTGCGCTGTCGGTGGTTTCCTCCGCTGTCTCCCCGGCGGTTTCCCGGACAGTCGCCGCAGTGGTTGTTGCAGTTTCTCCGCCTTGCTCGCTGCGCCCTGAGCAGGACGGGAATCCCGCACACAGTGTCGCGCACAGCAATACGCCAAGCAAGGCATTCTTTCCTATTTTTCCGAAACCTGACATAATCGTGCCTCCTTCCGGTTGCAACCGTTCTTTCTTCCCATTCTACCATACCGGCAAGGAAAATGCAAGGGATTCGAAAAAACTCCTTGCTGAAACAATGTTGCCATTGCTCTTGCCGGGGGCTTCCTGTTCGGAAATCTGGTTTGGCTACGCCGCCGCGATCTGCAAAAAAGCCTTGCTTTTTTTGTGAACATGGGGTATAATAGAGGCGAGAGCGGGGAACGATGCACCCGCAAGGAAAGGACGAGACGAAAGTGAAAGCATATGAACGCCTTCTGCAATACGTGACATTTTGGACGACCAGCGGCGAGGAATCCGCAACGGTTCCCTCTACTGCCCGCCAGCTGGTACTGGCACAGGCTCTCCGCGATGAGATGACAGAACTAGGCTTCTCAGCAGTGCGCCTTTCCGACACCGGCTACGTGTACGGCATCATTCCTGCCACACCGGGGTATGAGGATCGCCCGGCGCTGGGCTTTATTGCACATATGGACACTGCCCCTGACTTCAACGGGGAAGGGGTTCGTCCCCGCCTGATCCCGCAGTATGACGGTCGGGAAATAGTACTGGGCGACAGCGGGCGCGTCCTGTCGCCGACCGTATTCCCGCATCTGCCGGGACTTGCCGGGCGCACGCTTATCGTTACGGACGGAACGACTCTGCTGGGAGCGGACGATAAGGCGGGCATCGCCGAAATCATGACCATGGCGGAGTGCCTGCTGCGGCAGGATATCCCGCACGGAAAGGTCTGTATTGCATTCACGCCGGACGAGGAGATCGGACGGGGACCGGATGATTTTGACGTTCCCGGCTTCGGCGCGGACTTCGCCTATACGGTGGACGGTGATGTGGAGGGCAGCATTGAGTATCAGAATTTCAACGCCGCAGCCGCCGTATTCCGCATTCGCGGCGTCAACGTCCATCCCGGCTCTGCCAAGGATGTCATGATCAACGCGGCATTGGTTGCTATGGACATCAACAGCCGTCTGCCTGCCGCCGACATTCCCGCCCGTACCGACGGCTACGAGGGCTTCTTCCACCTGACCGACATGGAAGGAAATGTGGAGTCTGCCGAGCTGAAGTACATCATCCGCGACCATGACGCCGCAGGCTTTGATGCGCGGTTGGCTCTGCTCCGCCGCATTGCGGACGATATCAACGCCTCACTGGGGGACGGTACCGTCACACTGACGATCCGGGAGCAGTACCGGAACATGGCGGAAAAGATTCAGCCGCATATGCACCTGATCCGCAATGCCGAACGGGCGGCGCGCTCGGTCGGTGCCGAGCCCGCCGTGCACCCCATCCGGGGCGGAACGGACGGCGCACGGCTTTCCTTCATGGGCTTGCCGTGCCCCAACCTGGGAACCGGCGGGTATGCGTTCCACGGTCCCTATGAGCATATCACGGTCGAGGGGATGGACACCGAGACCGCCATTCTGCTGGAGCTGGTCAGACTGTATGCCGACCGGGCAGGCGATGCCGACTGAAGGATGCTTTTCGCGAATGCTATTGCGTACTGAGGAGGTTGACACATGAACCGTAATCTGTTCCGCCGCCGGACGGCATTTTCACTTGCGCTTGCGATGCTTGCCCTTGCCTGCATGGTTCCGTTTGCAATCGGTGTATTCGCCGCAGAGGGGGAAGCAGACTATGTCGCACCTGGCTATGTGGTTGACTTTGCTTCCCCCGATGCCGTTGGTCAATGCTATGATGCGTATCACCTGACCGCTGTCCCGCAGGACGGCGTGATGCGCCTGCTGTTTGACGATAACGGCGGCGGAAAATGCGATGACCCCTACCTTTCACTGGCTCTGCCGGCGGGGGTGGACTGCACTGTTTTTCACTACATGGCTATGCTGGTGCGGACGGACAAGCATGACCTGCGCGGTGAGCTTCGTTTCCGCACCGCTACCACCGGTAACGACTACCCATGCCAGCCGTTCCGCTATCAGGCAACCGATGATTGGCAGCTGGTCGTGGTGGATCTGACCGACCGGGCGACCATGATCTATGCTTCCGCCGGGATGGCGGCAACCGGAGTGCTTACCAATATCCGGCTGGATATGTTCAATAATGACTGCCCGTCAGACACGCTTTATGAGATCCGCGCGTACGGTCTGTATGACAACGCGACGGATGCCGCGACCTTCGTGCATTTCCCGGACGCAGTCGGAACAGAAACCGAAACGGAGTCGGGACCGACGCCGGATTACAGCGCAATATGGCGCGGCGAAGCCTACGCATCCCCCGCCCTGCGCCTGCGGATGCGTTGGCTGACCTACGGATTCACCAACACGGCGCCTATCGACAGCTTTTTGAGCGCCGGCTACGGCGGGGTGGTGTCCAATGTCAATTTCACGCCTACCTATCTGCGGGATGACCGCGAATTTGAGCTTCTTGCCAAGGTATACGATTACGCCAACGGCCTGGGTATGACAACCTGGATTTACGACGAGTACCAATGGCCGAGCGGCAAGGCATTCGGGCAGGTGCTGGAGGGGCACGGGGAGTATGAGGCAACCGGCGTGGAGCATCACCGCCTGACCGGAAACGGTGGCACAGCCGGCTATGTCTGCGCGGGGCAGGATATCCGCATCCTGCGTGCCGATCTGACCGATGCCGCCGGCACGCGTTCGCTGGAGGCGGGCGGCACCGCTGTCACGGCAGACGCCTCCGGCGCATGGCGGCTGGATGTATACGTTCTGCGAAAGACGTATTCCGGCACGGAAAATCCGGGGGACTTCACAACCCTTCGACACGTCGATCTCCTCAATCCGGAGGCTGTCGCCCGCTTCATTACGCTGACGCACGAACGTTACCGCGACAGGATGGGCGATGCGTTCCGGAACGTGGACGCATTCTTCACGGACGAGCCGCAGCTCGGCAATCGCGGAATGCGGAAGTACGTTGTCTGGACGCCGGGACTGGAAGATAAGTTCCGGACGGAGTACGGGTATGAGCTGACCCTGCCCAGTCTGTTCTCCGGCGACACCGATGCCGACAGACTCTGCCGGATGCAGTACTATCGTCTTGTGGCAAAGCTGTTCCGGGAAAGCTACACCGCGCAGATCTCCGCCTGGTGCCGGGCAAACGGCGTAGAATCCTCCGGGCATCTGCTGTTTGAGGAGAATATGAACGACCACATCGAAACCTACGGCGGAGACTTTTTGCGCGTGATCGGCGGAATGACAATTCCCGGCGTGGATCTTCTGTGGGTCGATCCGGCGCACCTGATGAGTGAGAACTACATCGGCAGTACCGTCGGCATCCGCTATGTTGCCTCTGCTGCAAAAAACATGGGTGAACGGCGCGTGATGGTGGAATTCAACCCCAATGCCGCCAACGCGCTGTCAGTGGAGCATCCGCTCTTGGACTGCGTGGGCGGCGTGTCGCTGACGCGCCTGCTCGGCACGACGGATTACAATGTCATCAATCCGCAGAACGATCTGACGCGTGCCGATTCCGAAAAGCTGAATCTGTACGTCGGACGCCTCAATACACTGCTTGAAGGCATGGACGAAGCGGGGCAGGTTGCGGTGTTTTATCCCATCGCCACCGTGCAGGCACTGCACGATGCCGATAGTGCGCACGGCTCCGAGTCCGGAAACAAGCGCTCTGCCTCGGACAGGCTGGACTCCGGATTCCAGGCGCTCTGCCGCACCCTGCTGCAAAACGACTATCTCTACTCCGTGCTGGATGATGACAGCCTCTGCGGCGCGACGGTTGCAAACGACGGCTGTCTGTGCGTCGGCGCAGGTGCGTACCGAACAGTTGTTGTCCCCTTCGCGCAGTACATCTCGGTGGACGCGCTGAGCAGATTGGTCGCGTTCCGTCAGGCAGGCGGCACGGTCATCTTTGTCGGAGACAAGCCTGTTCACGGGCTTGCAGCCGGACAGGATGCCGATATTGCCGGACTGATGGCACAGCTTGCCGACAGCCCCTCTCTGAGCAAAAACGACAGCCGGCTGACGGCGGTGCTGGCGGACAGCGTCCGCCGCCCGGTCATGCTCGACCGTGCCGACTCCGTTATCAGCGGCGACTTTGCGGGCGCGGAATGCGGCATCACGTACCTGGCGAATACCGCAACCGATGCCGCGCAGGTCACATTGCGCTACGTCGACGGGTATGCAGGCGAGGTCACGGTTTACTATCCTCTTTCGGGCAAAGCCGAGGTCACTGCCGCGGGAGACGGACTTGCGCTTTCGCTTCCCGCCTACGAGGCGGTATTGATCCTCCGGCAGGGTGTGGATGACCATCGTGCATTGCACAAGGCGCAGGAACCCGATGCAGGAACAGGCGTGGCGACCGATACGACGGCCGGAGCAGTGCCGGAGACCGACACTGCACGTCCCTCCGCCGCGACGGACGAAACAGCCGCATCCGAGACGCACACGCTTGCTCCGACCGGCGGCACCGGATGTTCGTCGGCAATCGGTGCGTGCGTACCGGCACTTCTTCTGTCGGTCGGCGTGTGTGCGGGGGTCGCCGGACGTTGCCGCAGGCGCGAAAATTCAACTTTTTTGTGAATAATGCGGATTGCCCCTTGCATAAAAGGGCAAAAGCGGGTATAATAATATAGGTTAACAATTCAAAAGCACTTTCCCGTTCCGGGCGGTGCCGCAGAAAGGAGAAGTCGGAATGGCTGTACTATTGACAGGAGTGCCTGTGTCCGATGAACAGGCAAAAGAACAGGCGCCGGTCGAAACGCCCGAGACGGACAAGCCCGTCGACGGAGAGGATTCCGCGCCGGTCTGTGTGCCGGAGGGATGGGCTTCGTTAGTGGACCTTGATCCGGATGCAGAGGCATCGCTGACAGAGCTGCTCCGGCTGATGAAGCAAGAGCGGTATGACGTGATCCCGTCGCTTTCCGGGTATCTCGTCACCGAGGATCCCACCTATCTGCCGGAGGACGCGGTCGTGCGTGCTATGGCGCGCCAACTGGGGCGCGACCGGATGCTCGCACTGCTGATTACCGTATATCTCCGTGCACATACCGACGCGGAAGGAAGCTGACCGCATGGAACGTTCTCACGCGGTATTTCTTTCCCTGCAGAATCGCCCGCCCCGCCCCATCGCGGCGCCGGAGCGGGCGGTTCTGTGTCTCGGGAATTTTGACGGCGTTCATGTGGCGCATCGCGCCCTTCTCCGCGCCGGTGTCCGCTCCGCACGTGCGGGCGGTTGCCCGTGCGGAGTCTTTTGCTTTTACCGCCCCTCGTCGGATTTTTTTCCGGCTCTTCCTACACCGGAAACGGTGTATGCATCCGGCACGCACCTGTGCTCTCTTTCCGAAAAGCTGGCGAGATTTGCGGAAGAGGGGGTAGACTTTGTGTGGCTGTGCTCCTTCTCCGCTGTGCGGGATATTCCGGCGGGCACGCGGGACCATCCGAAAGCCCCCGCAAAGGGCGCGCCCGCGCCTCCCGCGATGTTCCTTTTCCCGAAAGGGAGATCAAAAAATCAAAGATCATGCTCAACCCGACGGGGGGGGGGTAGCGATTTCTCCGGCATTTCCGCCCCAGCAGCATCCAGGCCCATCTGCTCCGCCGCATGAAATCCCATCTGCAGATCCTCAAGGATATCC
>ERZ780149.2941-NODE-2941-length-15012-cov-5.257605_pt1 | contig 15012 bp, 17 predicted proteins | sample MGYA00511367_ERZ780149 | MGnify/ENA primary metagenome ERZ780149 (study PRJEB29588, sample SAMEA2153852) | human gut metagenome | biome: human gut; feature: human-associated habitat; material: faeces | place: Denmark | collected 2008/2010 ... | reverse complement strand
GTTGTTCAATCTTTCAAAATATTTATTGCTTATCTCAATATCACCTTTATCCATTGTGTCAAAATAATAATGTGCCAATACTTCAAACACACAATCTGAATAACTTTTTATATTTTTATAATTTATCATAATAATTACCTCATTTTATTTGTTTTCGTGCAAATTAAAAATGTTCAATTTGCAAATTTTGGTGCACTTTTTCATGTGCTTTTTTAGTGTAGTAAAATCGTCTTGACTTTTGCTTGTTCTTGCTTTTTGTAGTCCTCAGATATATGCGTATATCTGTCAATTGTCATTGTTATGCTCTTATGTCCTAACCACTTTTGCAAGACTGTCATATCAACACCACTTTCAACACAATTTGTTGCAAAAGTATGGCGCAAGCTATGCAGTGTTATTTTTTCAAATTTCAAGGCTTTGACAATTTTGTTAAATTCTCTATCCACATGGTCGGGCGTCCATTCAATGAATGGGTGAATTTTTGTTGGTATTAAATCAATGACTTGTTTTGACGTTTGCAGAATTCTATCACTTGTCGCGGTCTTTTTGCCTCTTATGTGAATTTCGTTTGTCTCTCTGTTGACGTCCTCTTGTTCAACACTCAACAACTCACCTCGCCGCATTCCCGTATTGAGATAAAGCAAAACAAGATTATTAAACTTGTTCTCGTGCTTGTCCATATACTCAACAAGTTGCTTTTGTTGTTGCTTTGTGAGTCCTTTCCCGTTTTCGCCTTTGTTTTTCTTTATGACTACCGCAAGGCATGGGTTTCTTGTTATGTATCCAAGTTTATACGCTTGTTCAAAGCACGCTTTGAGTTGAATATATGCAATCGTTGCTTGCCTTGGCGTCTCTTTTGTCATTTTGTTAAAAATTGGCTGTATGTCTTGGCTTGTTATTCTTCTCATAACCTTTTTTTTGAGTTTTGGCAAAATGTGTTTATTAAAAACACCTTTGAGCAATCTGAGAGAGTTCTCTTTCAAGTGGCTTTTGTATAGTTGTATCCACTTTTCATACCACTCAACGAATGTATAACCCGTTGATTTTGTCTCGCGCTTTTCAAGTTGGCTCGCAAGTTCACCATATTTCTTTCGACATTCACGCGTTGTTTTGGCGTAAACATAATGCTGTTTGCCATTGTGTGAAAATCTGATACAACGCAACCCGCTTTGGTGGGTAAACACTCGTATTTCACGTTTGTTTTTCATGCTCCACCTCACAACTCCACGTTTTCCCAATCAACACTCATGCTTGTCATGTTTTCTAATTCACTTTCCGTGAGCGTTCTTGTCAATATTCCGCTCGTTTGCGGTTGAGAAAAATTCTCATAATTTCCATTTATGACATCATCATAGTGCTTGATAATAAACGTCATGTTTGTTCTTTGTAGATAGTCGCTTTTTTCGAGTGCTTTCTCAATCATGTTGAGGTCATACTTGCTTGTGTCTATACCTGAATTGATATTGAATGTTTTATATTTGAGAAAAATGTTTTTTTCTTTTTGAGAGAGAGAATCAAACGTTATATCTCTCTCTGAGAGAACATTAACATTCTCATTTACATTATCATTATCATTTACATTATCATTATCATTTACATTATCATTAAGGTTGACTTTTGGTTGTTTGTTTGGTTGTGTGTCTGGTTGACTTTTGGTTGACTTTCGATTGTTTTTATTTCCTTTTGGCGCTCCACCTTTCTTACCATTCGCAACGCAAGCATCGTATCTTTTTATATTTCTGTCGATAGACACTTTTGCCATTTTGAAAAATGTTTGCACAACGGCATTTTCAATTTCTGGCTCTTTTCCTAAAAAACCATAGTTGCAAAGGGCTTTATAACACTCCAATTTCAACGCATCGTCCTTGTATGACTCAATAATATCAAAAAAACTTTTGTAAATAACCATGCTTTCGCGTTCAATCTTGAATATCGTTTCTTCCTTATTCATTCCCGCCTCCACGCACTTTCGCCTTTATAAGGTCAAATTTCGCCGCCAAACGGTCATGTTCGCCCGCCTCAATGGCTTTGATGCGGTCACGAACAAACGCAAATTCTTCTTTTATGTTTTCTTTCGTAAATTCAAGTTGTGTCAAAATCGCCTTTTCCAAATCGTCAACAACCCTTTCCAAATTCTTTGCTTTCATATGCACCTCGCTTGTCCGTATTGGTCAACAAAACCAATAACAACTTGCTCACTCCTTGCCAATGTTGACAAAATGTGACGCCTTGCATATGAATACTCGTTGAGTTTGTCAATGTCTTTTTCGCAATAATCTTCGCCCATAATAATCACGTTTAATCTGTCCAAAATATAATCTTGTGGGTAATTTTCGCATCTGATAAATAATTTGTTTGTTTTGAGTAGCAATGACAACAAATAGTCCTTTATGCTCTCAAAATCTTTGAGCCTATATGCTCGCTCTTTGTTTTCTGTTGTTTTGATAAGATTGTATAACTTGTTCAATCTTCGTTCGTAATATGATTTCTCCATAAAAAATACTCCTTCTAAAATAAAAAATTTGATTGCCCACTTGCACAATCAAACCTTTTATGATAGAATGAGATTTATCATAAAGTGCTTGTTTGTGCTTTGTGGTGGTTAGAGTGCTTGTTCAATTTCCAAGGTGAAGAGCACTCTATTTTTTTGATACGTTTTTGGCAACAATTCGATTTTGCCATGCAATAAAATCTGAAACCAAAATTCGCCCAGATATGTTCAAATTGTCTTGATATCGTTTCGCTTGTCTCAAAATTTTATACGCCGTTGATTGCTTCACTTTCAAAACGATTTGAATATCCTTAACATCATACACAAGTTGCTCCATATTTCTAACCCCCTTTTATTTTTATCTTGTGATAGTTTTTGCTATCACATGATTTTATTTTATATCGTTGGACATGTATTGTCAACTATTTTTTGAAATTTGTTTGACAATTATTTTTGAGGCTTTTATACTAAACTTATCATGGAAAATATTTTCACTAAAAGATTAAAAAAATTAAGAAAAGACTACGATTCAACGCAACAAGAGTTGGCCAATTATTTAGAAATTAACCGAATGACGATTGTTCAATGGGAAAAAGGTAACGCACAACCAAACTATGCAATGTTGAGGGAAATGGCGGATTATTTCAATGTTAACACCTCTTATTTGGTCGGCGATGATGATTTTACTTTATTTCTAACCATAATGGCAGATGTATATGCCAGAATCCATTACAGACAACAAATTTTTCATGAAAACAATCAAATTACACTTGCTGATTGGATTACTACTTGGATGCCTATTTTTTCAAATAAAAATATCAGTGAAGAAGAAATAAAAGCTGAAGTGGAGCGCTTAGGATATAAAAAGGAAATGAAAGATATTGTCCTTTTTTATCCTGGGGACTATAACACAAAAATAGTTGAATATATCATGAGTGTGGATTTTGTTGAAATTGTTCCAAACGGCATAAAGCATTGGATATCAAAACAACCACGACCTGAATTATTTTCGGATTTAATTAAAGAAGAATATGAAGACTAGACACGAAATACGTAAAGCATGAATATTTGTATCAGATGTAGCAAATGTAGCACTTTTATGGCATTTTTTTCGCGCCTCGCGTTGCTCGGCGCTCGTTGGTTGAAATATTTTTTTCAATCTGTTTGAACATTCAATTTTGCAAACTAGAATTTTTGACAAACACGAAACACATAAAAAATAAAACATAAGCGAGTTATGTTTTTATTTTTTTATGTTTTAATCGTTTTGTGTTTGCTTTTCAAAAATTCTTTTACGTTGCAAATATCATGTTTTTTAACAAAAAAATTTGCACGAAAATTTGCAAAAAAGTGTGTATAAAAGTGTGTATGAACTACAAAAAAAGGGAACGAGGTGTTGCCCTCAAATCCCTTTGTTTGGTGCTGGTGGTGGGACTTGAACCCACACGGTCTCCCACACGCCCCTTAAACGTGCGCGTCTGCCATTCCGCCACACCAGCAAGCATGGATTATGTTAGCATTATTATTTTTTGTTGTCAAGAGATATTAAAGAAAAATTTACTTTTAGTTTTTTGAAAAACAAACTAATCCCAAAGAATCATTAGTCCACTTGGCTCAACTTCTCCACCACACTTTTCGCAAAGTAATTGTTGCCCACAATACTTTTTCAGTTTTGTATGACATTTTTCACATACATGCTCATAAGGCACTTTCACGATTGGTTTGAGCCCTTCTTTTGTTGGTTCTGAAAAAGTTGTGTCAAGAACATATTGCGTGCGAATAGCTTTGCAATTAGGACAATAATATTCTTTTGCACTGCAATTGACTTCAAAATGCAAATATTCTGATGAAAGTTTTTGTCTTTCTTCTCCAAGTTCGCCATTCAAGACTTTTAGTCTATATTCATCTTCCAACATTGGAAATGCAAATCCCACACCAACAAAACTTGTTGTTTCCCGTCCACATTTTTTGCAAATATAGCCGCGTCCATCTCCCATAACCCACCTCTCTTTTTAGAATATCACAAAAACACAAATTTCAAGAACATTTATAACAACAAAAAAGAGAGATTATTTTCTCTCTTCTTTTTTTGCATTTATTAGTCCCGAAAAATATTTGTATGCTTCGTTTGCTGGGATTATTGAAACCGAAAGTCCAAAAACAATCAACCATTCTCTCCAACCAAGTGTCACAAGTCCCAAAATGCCAGCGAGCGGTGTGAACATCACAATCGCAAGCAAAACAACGCATGCTCCCAGTGCAACGAGCAACCAAATGTTTTTGAAGTGTGCTGTTTTGAAAATTGAATTATTGCTTCTTGCCGAAAGCATATAAAGAATTTCGACAAGGTTTATTGTGACAAATGCCATCGTTGTGGCAAGTTGTGGTCCGCCCAAATACTTTCCGAGCAAGAATGCTCCAACAACAAGTCCCGCTTGAACAAGAGCCATGATGAATATCTTTAATCCGACACCACCCGAGAACAGCGATTTTTTGGAGTCGCGTGGCGGTCTTGACATAACATCTCGTTCTGCTGGCTCAACACCGAGCGCAATGGCGGGCAAACTGTCACTAACAAGATTGACGAACAAGATTTGTATTGGCGTCAAGAAAGTGAGACTTGGGAATGCCAAAATACAAATCAAAAGTGCCAAAACCTCACACACATTTGTCGTGAATAAGAAACTAACTGTTTTTTGAATGTTGGCATAAATTTTTCTGCCTTCTTCAACCGCAAGCACGATTGTTGAAAAACTGTCGTCAGTGACAATCATGTCGGCAACTTGTTTTGTGACATCAGTTCCAGTTATCCCCATACCAACACCAATGCTTGCTTTTTTGAGACTTGGCGCATCGTTGACACCGTCCCCTGTCATTGCAACAACCTTGCCCAGTTTTTTGAAACCTTCAACAATTCTAACTTTGTTTTCAGGGCTAACACGTGCAAACACGCAAACGGTTTGTAATTTTTTCAAAAACTCTTCATCATCAAGCGCATCAATTTGCAAACCCGTGAGAACTTCGCTTGACTTTGTCGCAATCCCAACTTGCTTTGCAATTGCAAGAGCGGTTGATTTGTGATCGCCCGTAATCATAACCGCGCGCATTCCGGCATGTTGACATTTTGCAACTGCTTCTGCCACATCGTCACGAGGCGGGTCAATCATTCCTTCAAGTCCAACATAAATTAAATTTTCTTCATCAAAATCGTCAATGTTTTGACAAATTTTATACGCACCCGCAAGCACACGCAAGGCATCGTTTGAAAAACTTTGGTTGATTTCAATAATTTTGTTTCTCAAATTCTCATCAAGGTCAACAACTTTACCATTTATCAACGCTTGTGAGCAAACACTCAAAACTTCATCAACCCCACCTTTGAGATACATGGTTTGCGTTTCGCCTTTTTCACAAACGCACGACATAAGTTTTCTCTTTGAGTCAAAAGGTATTTCAAAAATTCTCGAATTTTCTTTATCAAGGACTTGTTTGTCAAAACCATTCCCGAATGCAAAATCACAAAGTGCCGTTTCTGTTGGATCGCCTACAAATCTTTTTTCGTCCTTGCGCGAATCGTTGCAAAGCGTAAAAATTTTTTGCAATATATCAAAACTTTTTTGCTTGTTTGCTTCAAGTTCGTCAAAAACATCAACCCCAATGGATATGCGTTTGACTGTCATCTGATTTTTTGTTAGCGTCCCAGTTTTGTCAGAGCAAATAATTTCACAACACCCCAACGTTTCAACAGCATGCAATCTTTTCACAATGGCACGGCGCTTTGCCAGTTTTGAAACGCCGAGCGCCATAATGATTGTGACAACCGCCGGCAAGCTTTCGGGAATTGCCGCAACTGCAAGTGCAACAGAAGTCATGAACGCATTAAAGAGTGACTGACCACCCCTCAAAAATTCAAGCAAAAATGTGACAACCGCAACACCCAAAACAACAAATGTCAAAATTTTTCCAACCGATTTTAACGAATTTTGAAGCGGTGTCGCTTCGGTTTTTGTGTCGCCAAGAATTGTTGCAATTTTTCCAACTTCGGTATCCATGCCAGTTGCAACAACAATTCCAAGCCCTCTGCCATAAACGACAACAGACGAAGAATATGCCATGTTTATTCGGTCGCCGAGTGCACAATTTTTTGAAACAACTGCACCTGGATTTTTTAGCACAGGCTCACTTTCGCCAGTGAGAGAAGATTCGTCACATTTGAGCATTGCGCCCTCAAAAAGACGAAGGTCCGCAGGAACAATATCGCCCGCCTCCAAAACAACAATATCGCCAATGACCAAATCTTTGCAGTTAACCTTTGTGATTACGCCGCCACGCAAAACCTTTGCTTGCGACTCGGTCATTTTTTTCAAACTTTCGAGTGCTTTTTCCGCTTTTTGTTCTTGGCAAAACCCAATCACTGCGTTGAGAATGACAATAAACAAAATGATTGACCCGTCAACATACTCCCCAAAGCAAATCGAAACAATCCCCGCAACCAACAAAATCAAAATCATAATATCGGCAAATTGTTTCAAAAACTTGAGAACAGGGCTTGTCTTTTTTGCATGAACAAGCTCATTTGCCCCATCTTTCTCAAGTCTGTGCTCGGCGACTTTTTGACTTAGTCCCTCACTCGAACTTTTGGTTTCCTCATAAATTTTTTTCACACTTTCTTCGTGTGCAACAAGATTTATTTTCATATAAGTAATTTATGTTATTTTTAGCGTTTTAGCAAGAAAAACAATACGATTTCCACAAAAGAGTGGTTATAAATCATCAACGCCATAAAAAATTAATACGCAAGCGGTTTTATCAAAAGAAGATCAAAGTTAAAATTGAAATTATGACAAGATAGACAGAAAACCAAACAAATTTTCTTTTCTTGATGATTTTTAGCATAAATTTGATTGCGAGCATTCCAACCAAGAACGCAACCAAAAAGCCGACAAGGATTTGCAAAATATTGTCTTTGAACGCAACTGCGCCGCCGTCAAAAATCAGTTCATAACAAAGCGATGCCAAAATTACTGGAATGCTCATAAGAAAAGAAAACCGCGCACACTCTTCACGATTTTCGCCAAGCATAAGTCCAGTGGCGATTGTTGTTCCACTTCGGCTAAGCCCCGGAATGCAAGCAAAACCTTGGGCAATCCCCATAACAAAAGCACTGGATTTTTTTAGTGGTGCAAAACTTTGTTGACGTAAGGAAAACAAGTCCGCAGCAATCAAAAGCACAGCAGTGAGCATAAAGAAAAAGCAAAGATAACTCCCATTGAAGCACGCAGGACTAATTGTTTTTATCACGAGCACGAGCGCGCAAGTTGGGATAAAAGACAAATATATTTTTTTTGCTTCATCACAAAAAGGGTGGCGAATGAGTGCCCAAACTTCTTTGCGAAAAACAATCACAACGGCGAGCAATGTTGCCACGTGCATGAAGACACTCACAACCAAATTACTTTCTTTCATGCCAAACAGTTTGTCCACAAGCATCATATGACCGCTTGACGACACGGGCAAAAATTCGGTTAAGCCTTGAACAATGCCAAGAATAATAACATAAAAAAAACTCATTTTGTCTTGCCTTTATTTTTTATTTTTATTAAGATATGTTATGCAATAAATATATATAAAATTATTAAAAGGCAAATTTTATGAAAATTGGAGTTATTGGACTTCCTAATGTTGGGAAAAGCACATTGTTTAACGCAATCACACAAGCAGGCGCGGAAAGCGCAAACTATCCTTTCTGCACAATCGAGCCAAACGTTGGCGTTGTTGATGTTCCTGACCACAGACTTGATGTTCTCGCAAAATTCTATAACACACAAAAAGTCGTTCCAGCAAGCATTGAGTTTGTTGACATCGCGGGGCTTGTCAAAGGTGCAAGCAAGGGCGAAGGTCTTGGCAACAAATTCCTCAGCCACATTCGTGAAGTTGACGCAATCGTCCATGTTGTCAGATGCTTTGACAACGAAAACATCATTCATGTGAACGGCCGAGTTAATCCATCTGAAGACATCAAAGATATCAATCTTGAACTCATTCTCGCCGACCTTGAAACAGTTCAAAAAAGATACGAAAGAGTTGCAAAACTTGTTAAGGTTGGAGACAAGACCGCAATCATGGAAGCAGATGTTCTCAAACTTTTTCTCGAGGCACTCGAAAACGAAAAACCGGCACGAAGCGTAACTCTCACAAAAGAGCAACAAGAAATTGCAAAAGGCTTTTTCCTTCTCACAACAAAACCAATAATCTATGTTGCAAACATATCTGAAAACGAAATCGGAAAAGAAAATAAATATGTCGAAGAAGTCAAAAAAATCGCCGAAGACGAACATTGTGGTTATGTTTCACTTTGTGCAAAAATTGAAGAAGAACTCATCGCTCTCGACCCAGAAGAACGCGAAATGTTCAAAGAAGAACTTGGCATCAAACAAAGTGGACTTGAAAAACTTGTCACCGCCTGCTATGATCTCTTGGGACTCATGAGTTTCTTGACGGCGGGCGAAAAAGAAGTTCGCGCATGGACAATCAAAAAAGGGAGCAAAGCACCTCAAGCTGCCGGAAAAATCCACACTGATTTTGAAAAGGGTTTTATCAAAGCAGAAACAGTTTCATTTGATGACCTAATCTCTGCTGGCAGTTATCAAAAAGCAAAAGAAAAGGGGTTAGTCCGCATTGAAGGCAAAGATTATGTCGTTCAAGACGGCGACATCATGTTGTTTCGTTTTAATGTATAACAAAAATAGGGTTGCGTTTGGCAACTCTTTTTTATATAATCAAATCATGGAACGAAAAAGTATCGACTCAAAAAAAGTCGTGGCAGTATTATTAATCGTCGTGTTTTCGCTTGTCGCAATTTTGAAATTGACAACTGTTTTTTTAAGCATTGTCAATTACAAAATCAACAACAAAAAATGGAATGATGGCATTGGCATCATCTATGACCAACATCTAGACAACATCAAAGATTATCGATATGGGTTTGGCACAATTGGAAAAAACGGGTGTGGTGCAGTTGCAATATATAACATTATGTGTCTTGAAAACAAAAAAGTTGCACTGCCAGACATAATCAAAAGCATGGACAATGGTCAAATATTTTTTGGGCTCTTGGGAACAAAGCCAACTCGCATTTTGTCCTATCTCAAAAAACATGGGTTTGACGCACAGCTCCATGAAGACAAGTCAAAGTTTGAAGCGCTTTCACAAGACAGCAAATATTGCATTTATATTTATGTTGGAAAGTCTGGCGGACACTACACACTACTTGTCCACAACTCCGACTCAGAAACATTCCGTTCAATCAACCCGCATGGCATAACGACCATGCCTGACATGATGGAAGAAAACCAAAACAAGTTTATCAATCTTTTGATAACAGTCAAATAGCCATAAAAAAAGAACTCGAATATGAGTTCTTTTTATTTATGCCAAATTTTCGATTGAAGAAAGATAGGAATACAAATTTGAATAATCGCCAAACTGTGAAATCACATAATAATATTTTTCAGTTTCTTCCAAATCCATAACATAAACTTTCAACATGATGTCTTTGTTTGTTTCGCCAAGTTCAAATCTCAATTCCTTATATTTTATTTCATTGATTGCAGAATTGTTTGGGTCAACATAGTTTTTGCCGTCAAGAGTCAAAGTTTGCTCTTCGCCATATCTGAGTGTGACGACATATTTTTCGGATGAAGTAAATTTTCTCAAAGTATTTTTCTTTATGCTTGGATACTTAATTTGAGATTTGTTAAAAGATGCTTGCATAATACTTTTTTTGGAATGATTTGTTAGACCTTCAAAGATTTTATTTGGATCAAGAGTCGTTCCAACAGTGGCAGTATTACCATTAACTTCAACCGAATTTGGCGTTTTGAAGTCGTATGAAAAATCTTTTTGAAAGAGAGCCAAGAACAAGATTCCACCAAGAAGAACAAGAATGAGAGCGATGCAAGTGATTAAAATTGTTTTTTTCATTATTTATCTCCCTCCGTATCTTTTTTGTCTGTTTTTTCTTCAGTTTTGTCAGTTTTTTGAGAATTTCCTGCGTTTTCTTTATCTTTTTCAGTTTTTTCTTCTTTTTTCTCTTTTATTTTTGCAGAAAGTTTTTTTGGTTTTTCTTCTGTCTTTGCTTGCAACTCTTGGCGAAGTTTTTCCGCTTCCTCTTTGGAAACAACCCCAGCAGCGACAAGAGCATCAAGAGTTTTGAGCTGATTATTCTTGTCTTTTTCACGCATCAATTCTTCGCGTGCAACGCGAGCTTTTTCTTCTCTTTGTTTTTGCTTTTTCTCGCGTTTTTCCATGTCGCGAGCAACGAGTTCAGCACTCATTCCGCTCATGAGTTTGTCAACATCTTCCTGATAGATTGTGTCTTTGTCAAGAAGAAGTTTTGCCATTTCATCCATGATGCCTTGATGTTCAAGAAGAATAAGTTTTGCTCTGTCATAATTCTCTTTGAGAATTCTTGATACTTCGGCATCAATTTCAGAAGCACATTTTTCACTATAATTATTTTGTGTTTGATAATCCCTTCCAATAAACACTTCATTCGTTGAAGCAAAACGAATAAATCCAAGTCTGCTCATGCCCCATTCAGTGACCATTTTGCGAGCGATGTCGGTTGCTTGTGAAATGTCGTTTGAAGCGCCTGTTGAGATGTCGCCAAAAATAATTTCTTCCGCAAGACGTCCACCCATGCACATTGCGATTTGATCGCAAAGTTTGTTGTATGTCATATGTTTGTCGTCATTGTCTGGGCGAGAAAGTGTATATCCGCCAGCCATGCCACGAGGAATGATTGAAACCTCTTGAACTTCGTCACAATGTTCGAGAAGTTTGCCAAGGATTGCGTGCCCCGATTCGTGATAAGCCGTAATTTTTTTGTCGCGTTCGGTGACAACATTGCTTTTCTTTTGAGGACCCATAATAACCTTGTTGATGCCTTCTGTTAGGTCTTTCATAATAATTTCAGGTCGATTTGCACGTGCTGCCAAAATTGCCGCTTCGTTCATCATGTTTTCAAGGTCCGCCCCTGTAAACCCACTTGTTATTCTTGCGAGTGTCTGGAAGTTGACATTTTTGTCAACAGGTTTGTTTCTTGCATGAATTTTTATGATGCTTTCGCGCGCTTTTACGTCTGGAACATTAACATATATTTGCCTATCAAAACGACCTGGACGCATGAGCGCTGGGTCAAGAACGTCACTTCTGTTTGTTGCGGCCATAACAATAATGCCGTCGTTCGCTTCAAATCCATCCATTTCAACAAGAAGTTGATTGAGGGTTTGTTCGCGTTCGTCATTGCCACCGCCGAGTCCTGTCCCACGTTGACGACCAACGGCATCAATTTCGTCAATAAACACAATGCAAGGCATATTTTTCTTTGCTTGGTCAAACAAATCTCTAACACGTGCCGCACCAACACCAACGAACATTTCAACAAAGTCTGATCCACTTATTGAGAAGAATGGGACATTGCTTTCTCCCGCAACCGCACGAGCAAGCAGTGTTTTTCCCGTTCCAGGATTGCCAACCAAAAGCACTCCTTTTGGAATGCGCGCACCAAGTTGAGTAAATTTTTTTGGATTTTTCAAAAACTCAACAATTTCGCGGAGTTCTTCTTTTTCTTCCTCCGCACCGGCAACATCAGAAAATCTGACCTTGATGTTTTCGCCAACTCTTGCACGGCTCTTTCCAAATGCCATTGTTCCTTTGTTGCTTGAAGCAATCATGCGATAAACCATAAATCCAATGAGCAAAATAACAATAATGCTCAAATATGGCATAATTTTTGAAATTATCGACTCTCCCGCAACTTCTGACGCATAAGAAATCTTGTTTTCTTCAGTTTGAGCGGCATTATATTCTGAAATCTTTTTCGCAATTTCTCCAAGTTCGTCACTTGTTGAATATGTGAAATAGTAATCTGAATTTTTTGGGAAATACTTTTCTTGAATTTCAGAGCCTTTTTTCAAAATATAGACATTGCCAGACTGTGCGTAAACTTTTGATATCTCATTATTTGCCAGTTTTGTTTCAAAATCAGTTTGTGTGATATAGTCACCATGATTTCCAGCATTAAAAAGTTCAACGCACAAAATGATGAGCGCAACAATCAAAACAACGTATAAAATTTTTTTCCAAATGTTATTAGTATTTTCAGGTTTCAATTCAATCCTCCGAATTTTGCAAAAACATTATAGCAAACAAAAATAATTCTAGCAAACAATATTTACCATTTATATAATACTTTAATATATCCATAATTATAAAAAGTCATTCCGAATTGAAATGACTTTAATATGTCCCATCTACGAATTTGTTGATGTGTCAGATTGCTTAAAACCAAGTTTTTCATAAATGTAATTATTGACTGGTTCATATAAGACTGAACAAATTTTTGATTCTTGAGTTGCAGTTGTCACTTTGTCTGTAACCGATGGAATTGTCGAAACCAAACTCATAACAAAGAACATCACAAACACAACAGCAACACCTTTAACAAGTCCAAACAAAGTTCCCAACAATCTATCAAATTTGCCCAAAATTGACTTTTTTGTTAGTTTTTTGAAGATTTTTGGCAAAATTAACGTCAAAATTCGAATAATTACGTAAATTACAACGAACGCAATAATTTGAGAAAGTATTATGCCAGCCTTGCTTGAAACAATTTCAACAACAGTTGTTGGTTGTGCCATTGTTTCATTTCCAACCATCCAACTACACAGTTTTTTGAGAATTCCACTCATGCTCGAATCGTTGATAACATTCTTCAAAACTTGTGGCTCATTCGAAATTGTTTCGGATAGCGCTGGAGAATATCCAGCAAAATTCAATTTGATTTGTTCTCCCAACTTTGGTGTAATCTTAAAAATCTTGTCAAACAATGTTCCGCAAGGCTTTCTAACCAAAAACGCAATAACAAACGAGCCCGCAAACCTCACCAATGACAAAAGACTTCTCATAAAACCCATACAAAGCCCAACAATAACAAACAACAGAATTATTGCAACGATTGATATATCAAGGATTGTTCCTGTGCTAATAAGAAATAAACTACCCATGTGTTTATTATACCATATCTCCTGAGCAATGTAAAGAGACATAAATGCTTCAAATTAGCAATATTGCACCATATTTCAACTTTCACCATAAACTCAATTGATATAATTACATTATGTTATATTTGCATAACTATTTAAAAGTAATAAATACAAGTGAAAAAATTTGAATTATAACAATTTTTAATAAGATAACAAAGAACTGCAATTTAAATATCGTCTTAACACGTTCATAATAAAAATGATGGTCTCGGCGTGATAACATCTGCAAAACAATTATTCCAAAATCAAAACATATAAAAGCACACCACATATTTCTCAGTCTTTTCTTTCAAATTTACCAACTTTCACTTCACGGCAACTCGAGCCAAACTACATGCCAATTTGCAAAGAACATTCAACCACAATATGAAAAACTCAATGGACAAAACAACCATAACCCAACATCTCAACACATGAATTTTCACATTACATTTCAACGATGCTCAATCGCAAAACTGTTAAAATCATACAAGAAATTATCGTTTATGAATTCTTTCAAATATGCGAGTTTTAACAACACAACTTGTTCAATAAAGCAAAATCCACCCGCAATTCATAAAATCAATTAACAATTCACAATATAAGAATAAAAACAAATTAATAATATCCAACACTAGTTAACTTAATAATTCATACAACCATATATATATTTTTATGCTTTGAAAAAATGTTCGCCATTTAAATAGAAGCAAAGACCGTTTTTTCTGACGCAAACAAGCACGGCTTCAGACGCAAAATGTCAACAACAGGACGCCATAAATAAGAATATCAAAAAACTTGCAGACACCATTAATATTTTTAATAAAAGCATAAAGTTGTTAGACACTGCTAAAAAATTAAAAATTGATCAACAATCACAAACACCTCTGCATAGCAAAAAAATTAAAAACCAAATAAGGACACACAAATCAAATTTTGTCTTACCCAATTTAAATACACCCCCTTTAACAATTTGACCAAATTTTCATCAACTACAAACAAACAGCAATCTTCACCATTGCAACATAAAAACGTCATCAAATTTTAAACCGGGAAGAGATAATATAAAATACTACTCTATAAACCGTCATTTTTCCTATCTAAATCGTTTCATTATGCGTGCAGACCAAAAGCGCTAATGAAAATTTTAAACAATTTTAGTTAGCGGTCAATAAAAACGTTATTTTTTCACGTGAAACATTCAATGTAAATTACAACTGCTGCCACCATTGTTTCACGTGAAACATTTTTAAAAGAAAATTTGATTATTTGTTTCACGTGAAACATACTGGATGGCAAGTCAACTTGTCAAGTAGGAAGATTGTTATGTGCGAATTATAATAAATTTTTATGGGTGCAATCCAAAAATTTTGCAAATTGGAAAAATATCAAAAACTTAAACTGAAACCGCTTACATTTAAACCTTATATAATT
>ERZ780149.2934-NODE-2934-length-15025-cov-9.477154_pt1 | contig 15025 bp, 8 predicted proteins | sample MGYA00511367_ERZ780149 | MGnify/ENA primary metagenome ERZ780149 (study PRJEB29588, sample SAMEA2153852) | human gut metagenome | biome: human gut; feature: human-associated habitat; material: faeces | place: Denmark | collected 2008/2010 ... | reverse complement strand
GTCTTGAATACGACGGTTATGTAGTTGCCGCTGATCTGCTCGGCCTCCACGCGGATGTCGAGGGTCTGCTTCTTGGGGCTTTCCACCGTAATCACTTCGGCGTCGGCCGTGGCGTCCTGAATGCTCAGCAGGGCAGGCTGCCCGAGCGTCGGACCTTCGTCGTCCTTGCAGCCCGCCGCTGCGATGAGCAGGGCGACGGCGGCCAGAAGACGCATGTTCGCATATCGTTTCATAATCGTTTGCGTTTAAGAGTTCGTCTCAGCATTAGAATTTGACATCGACCAGCACGGGAATATGATCCGAGGCCCTCTTGATGTCGCCTTTGTTGAAGTCGAGCATGATCTTGGTGCCGACCACTTCGCACTTCGCGCCGTTGCCGTTCCACAACAGGATGTAATCGATACATTTGTCCGGCGCCTGCGAAGAGTGGGTGAAGTCGCTCGCACCGTGGGGCGTCAGGATCGTCCAGTCCGTCTTCAATTTGGAAATGGTGGGCGAATCGGGACGGGCGTTGAAGTCGCCGCCGAGGAAGACGGGTTTCTTCGAGCCGCCGAATTCTCGTTCGATGACCTTGTTGATTTCATCGACCTGCCCTGCCTGAGCCAGCGAGGATACATGGTCGAGGTGGGTGGTGGCGAAGACATATTTCTCGAACTCCACGACGACCATCACGCGGGGTTCGGCGCCGTCGCCCTTCGGCAGCGGAGCGGCAAAGGCACGAACGGGTTTCTCACGGCTGGCGATTCCGTCGCCGTAGGCTCCGCCCTGATAGGCCATCGCCCGCGAATATTCGTAACTCCACTCCTTGCCCATCAACTCGGCGAACTTCTTGAGTTGGAAGACCCTGCCGGTGCGAACCGTACAGCTGTCCAGTTCGCTGATGCCCACCAGATCGGCTTTGCCCTCGGTCATCATATCGGCGATCATCTGGTAGCTGCCGTCGCTGACGTACTTGGTGAAGACGCCGACGTTGTAGGTCACCAGACGTGTCGCGCCGTCGGTCTTGGAATAGTAGTCCCGGACGGGTTCTTCGGGGTTTTCGGGTTTCAGATGGGGCGGAACTTCGTCTTCGGAGGAGGAACTGCTGTTGCAGGCCGTTGCCGGGCAGGTGAGGCCGAGCAGCAGCATGATGGTAAGATATTTTTTCAGGATGTTCATCGTTTCGTTCGTTTTTGAAGTTAGCATTAAGAATTAAAAGTCGAGGCCGTCGTTCCAGCCGGGGTTTTGCGTCAGGGCACCGCCGGTCAGCGAGCGGTCGTCGGTCGGAATCGGGTAGTAGTAGTCACGGGCTTCGTTCCACTCGCCCGGATTCTTCTTGTGGGGCGAGATGTAACCGTGATCGCCTTCCGAGAGGAAGATGTCCTGATCGATCTCCATGATGAGCGGAGCTTTGGTCGAGGGCGTCTCTCCCTTGGTTTTGAGATAGATGTCGGGCGTACCGTCTCCGTCGAGGTCGTATTCGCCCTTGGAGGGGATGTAGAGGCCCAGCAGCGGCTGCGTGAAGGCCTTGCCCTCTTTCCAGCGGATGAGGTCGTAGTAACGGTGGCCCTCCTGAAGCAGTTCAATGGTGCGCTCGCGGCGGATTTCGAGCAGTACGCCTTTGTTCGGCCCCGTCACGTTGGGGTAGCCTGTCTCAGGGGCCGAAAGGTACGGGTCGGGGTTGGCGTTGGCGTGATCCATGTCCAGATTGGGCATACCTACGCGATCGCGCAGTTTCTTGATCGACAGATCGATGTCGGCCTGCGTCAGCGTACCCAGCTCGGCTTTGGCTTCGGCGTAGTTGAGGTAGATCTCGGCCGTGCGGATGATCGGCAGGTCGGTGTACGAGAGGTTGTACCCGTCGGAACCGAAATCGGCGGGAGCGACGAACTTGATGGGCTGATAGCCCGTCATGCAGGTCGACAGGCTCGGCACTTCGACCTTGGTGGAGTTGATGCGCGTGTAACCCGGCGTGCGGATCGATTGCGCCAGACGCGGATCGCGGTTCCGGCACTCGTCCCGGAACTCCATCGTTTCCCAGCCCGCCTTGTCCGTGAAGCGCGTGCCGTCGGCCATCAGATAGCTGGCGACGATCTTGCGCGTCAGCCCCGGACGGCCGTAGGAGGTGTTCAGCGAGTAGAAGGTGCTGTTGTGGAATACGCTTAGCCCCTTGTTGTAATCGCGGGCGAGGACGACCTCGATCTGCTGGGCGTCTTCCGACACGAACAGGTCGCGGTAGGCGGTCTGCGTGCCGCCCGATGTGTAGAGTCCGTAGCCGCTGTTGGTGATGAACTCTTCGGAAGCCTTCGCCGACAGGCTGAGGTAGTATTTCCAGTCGTTCTCCGGAAGGTCGATGTCGTGGTATTTGCGGAACGTGCCTTCGAAGAGACAGAAACGCGATTTCAGGGCCAGAGCCGTCCATTTCGTGATACGGTAGAGGTCGTGTTTGGCGGGCAGGTAGCGGATGGCGAAATCGATGTCCTCGATCATGCGCTGCATGACGTATTCTCGCGAATCGCGCGGACGATTGAGCTCAGCATCGGCCGAGCCGATCGGTTTCGCATACCACGGCACGTCGCCGAACCGCTTGATCTTTTCGAAATAGAAATAGGCGCGGAAGAAACGGGCCAGCGCGTCGTAGTGGTTACGGACGTCGAGGTCCTTGCAGTTGACCGAGTATTCGAGCAGCGTGTTGATATCGCGCAGGTCGGTCCATGTCCAGCCGCCGCCCGATGCGGGGATCGTGCGGCCGCCGCGCATCTCCTGAGGCAGGTCGTTGTGAATGATGTTGTCCCAGTACTCGTTGTAGAGCCCGTCGGACGGGAAGACCGTGTAGAATTTGTTGCTGAAAGCCTGCAACTCGTTTTCGTTCGAGAAGAAGGTTTCGGGCGACATTTGGGCCAGCGGGTATTTGTCGAGCCACTCTTCGCAGGAGACGAGCGCCATGGTGCAGCCTGCGGCCAGTATCAATAATATTTTTTTCATGGTTCTGCTTGTTTGATTAGAATGTGACATCCACGCCGAACATGTAGGTCTTCTGCCACGGATAGGTGCGCATCTCGTCGTTCATGGCGGCCATTTCGGGATCGATATAGTCCGAGTGGATGGGCGACCATGTGGCGAGATTCTCTCCCGTGAAGTAGACGCGAAGGTTTTCGATCAACACTTTGCGGGTCCATTTCTTAGGCAGCGTGTAGCCTATCGTGAGGTTCTTCAGACGGCAGTAGCGGATGTTCTGCATATAGCGGTCGTTGACGGCCGTCAGCTCGCGGTTGGTGCCTGAAAGGGCTACATAGCCGCGCGGACGGGGGAAATAGGCGTCGGGATTCTCTTCGCTCCAATACATTTCGTGGAAGTCTTTGGGAATCCAGCTCGCATACGGACGGGCATAGGGTCCCCAGAAGGCGATCGTATTGGCTTTGGGATACCAGTGGCGGCGTCCGATGCCCTGAAAGAAGATCGAAAAGTCGATGCCCGCCCACGACATGCTCAGCGTCGTGCCGTAATGGAACCGCGGCTGGCTGTTGCCGATGATCTCCCGGTCGCCCGGATCGTCGACCGTGTTCTTGCCGATGGAGATCACGTTGTCGCCGTCCAGATCGAGGAATTTCAGGTCGCCGGCGTGCAGGCCGCGTTCCGAGCCGGCCGCAGCGTTGATCCGGTTGTTGACGGCGGTCTGATCGACGGCATAGCCGGCAGCCTCGGCGTCCGTGGCGAAGAGTCCGCCGATGCGGTAGCCCCAGATCTCACCCCAGCGCATACCTTCGTAGTAGGACTTGGCGAACGTGCGGTCGGGGTTGTCGTATTTGGTGATGTCGGTCACGTAGTCGTTGAAGGTAACCGTCACGCTGTAAGTGAACGGCCGGCGCAGAAGCTGGAACTCGTCGCGCCAGCTGAGCGAGAGCTCGTAACCCTTGGTGCGCAGGTCGGCGCTGTTCATCTTGGGCGAATCGGCGCCGTAGACGCTCGGCAGGGCGACGCCGGAGGTCAGCATGTCCTTCGTATCGCGGATGTAGAAGTCGGCGCTGAAAGCCAGACGGTTGTTCAGGAAGCTCATGTCTACGCCCAGATTGTTGTGGATCGAGGTTTCCCACGAGAGGTTCGAGGCCACGGGGGCCGAAATGGTGGCCGTCGTGGGTTTGTCGCCGCCGAACAAATAGTTCTGGTTGCCGATCGAGATTTTGCGGATATAGTCGTAGTAGCCTACGTTCTGGTTACCCAGCTGTCCGTACGAATACCTGATCTTGAAGTTGTTGAATTTTTCGCGGATGCCCTCGAAGAAAGGCTCTTCCGAGATGCGCCATCCGAGCGAGAACGAGGGGAAGAAACCCCAGCGGTGACCGCGCTTGAAGCGCGACGTGCCGTCGTAGCGGCCGCTCACCTCCACGAGGTATTTGCCTTTGTAATCGTAGTTCAGACGGCCGAAGAAGCCCATCAGGGCGTATTCGTTCTGGCCGCCGCCGACCTCCATGCGTTCGTTGCCGTCGGCGTCCTGTCCCACCAGATTGAGGTCCATCAGCGTTTCGGAGAGCAGGTTGTAGCCCGTGGCCGATACGTCTTTGAGGTACTTGGTCTCCCAGTTGAAACCGGCCATCGCCTTGAAGTTGTGCTTCTCGTTCCACGTGTGTGCGTAGGTGGCGTAGACGTTGGCCTGATAGTAGTTGTGCATCATGGTCTTTTCGTAGAGCTTGTCTTGGAAGCGGCTGCCCGTCGAGAGGGTTTGCACTTCGCCCGGATACTGCGAGTATTCGGTATTGACCTGACGGTTGAGGTTGTGCTGGGTGTTGAACATGTAGGTGAAGTTACCCTTGATCTCCAACCCTTTGACCGGGGTCCACGTCAGCTCCGTGGTGGTCGACATGTTGTCGGTCTTGTCCTTGTTGTAGTGGCCGCCCTTGTTCATGATCGTGGGCAGGCCGTCCATGATCGAGTATTTCGACAGCGAGGTGTAGTAGACGCTCGTGCCGTCGGGGTTATAGGGCATCATCGAGGCCAGTGCGTGTACCGTGCCGAGCGAGAAGGCTGTATTGACTCCGCTGGGGCCGGGGTAGTAGTACTGGTAGTTGTAGTAGCTGGTGTTATTGCTGATTTTTAGCCACTTGTTGATGTCGAACGAAATTTTCGAACGGAAGTTGATCCGCTGCAAGCGGTCGGGGTCCTGACGGAAGAGTCCCTCTTCGCTGTAATAGTTGCCCGAAAGCATGTACTTCACCTTCGAGTTGCCGCCCGACAGCGAGACGCTGTGGCTCGTGCTGGGATGCTCGTCCTTGAACAGGTAGTGGTACCAGTCGAAGTTGGCGTAATAGACATATGTGTCGCGGCCGTCGCGCTGGTCGATCTTCACCCACGGACGTTCGGGATTTTCGACCTTGTCGTTGCGGCGGGCCCATAATTCCATCATGTCCTGCTCGGTATAGTTGGTGTAGTTGGTACCTGCGTCGGCATGCCAGAACAGGTCGTTGACGTACACCGAATAGTAGCCGCGGGTCTCGTAATCGGTCGAGGTGGTGGGAGAATTCCAACCCCAGCGTCCACTGTACGACACGCGGGTTTTGTCCGAATCGTCGCCCTCCTTGGTAGTCACCAGTACGACGCCGTAAGCCGCGCGTGCGCCGTAGATGGCGGCGGCCGAGGCATCCTTGATCACCGAGATCGAGGCCACGTCGTTGGGGTTGAGTTTCATCAGGTCGCCTTCGGCGCCGTCGATCAGCACGAGCGGCGAACCGCCGTTGATCGAGGTGATACCGCGGATGTTCAGGTCGGCCGAGTTGCCCGGACGGCCCGACGAGGTCGAGATCGTCAGACCCGGAACCGCACCTTGAAGCATGTGGGCTACGGACGGCGCCGAACGGTTTGCAAGCTGCGTGTCGTCCACCGTGGTGATGGCTCCCGTCAGATTGACCTTCTTCTGGGTGCCGTAACCTACTACTACGACGTCCTCCATCCTCACGGCATCTTCTGCGAGGAATACCTCGAGACTGTTCTGCGAGACGGGCACCGAGACTTTCTTGGAGATGTAGCCCAAGTAGGTGAAGCTGAGCACCGCATCGGCGTCGGGAACGTCGATGGTGAAACTGCCGTTGTTTCCGGAAACGGTGCCGCGGGTATTGTCGCCCTCCAGCGTGACGGCGACGCCGGCCAACGGCAGTTCGTGGGAGTCGTTGACCGTACCGGTGATCGTGCGCGATCCGGCCGGAGCCTTGCGTGCCGCGGGAATCAGGGCGATCTGGCGTTCGGATATCGTGAAGTCGAGACCCGTCGGGGCGAGCATCTGGCGCAGGGCGGCGGAGATCGGCAGCTGTTTGGCGTGAAGGCTGACGCGCAGGGTCAGATCGGTCTGTTTGGCGTCGTAGAAAAACGTGTATTTGCTGCTCTTCTCGATGCGCGATATGGCTTCCGAAAGGGGTATGTCGGTGAACTCTATGTTGATCGCCGGCTCCTGCGTCTGGCCATGTGCAACCGTTGTCCATTTGCAGACGAGCAGCAATAGAATTGCGAAGAGTCTAAAATGTTTCATGGTTGGAAGTTTTAAGGTTAGCGAGTGTTTGCAGCGGCGGGTGCTGCCGCTGGAGAAATTGCGTGCGATTCAGCTCTGTTCGGTCATAGGCATTCGGGGTTTGGTTGGAGTTTGGTCGGTTTACGGTTTTATTCTACCTCGGAGATGGACACCGAGCGGTTGTCCGAGAAGGTGTAGACGATCGGATTGATGCGGCTCATGATGCGCAGAATCGCTTCGAGCGGTTCGTCGGTAATGGTGAACGTGTAGGCGTAGTTGCGGGCGAGTGCCGGAGAGATGTCGATCCGGATGTCGTACCAGCGAGACAGGTAGCGGCAGATTTCGCCCAGCGACTGCCGCTCGAAGACCAGTTTGCCCGCGGCCCAGCAGGATTCCAGCTCCACGTTGCCGCGACGGATGTCCAGCTTTTGTGTGGCGGTGTTGTAGCGGGCGATTTCACCGGGGTACAGCTGGCGCTGTTCGCCTTTGCCGGAGTCGAGGGCCACCGAACCCTCTACGAGCGATACGGCGACGGTCCGGTCTTCGAGCGAGGTGTTCACGTTGAATTTGGTGCCGTGAACCCGTATGCGCAACCCTTCCACTTCGACCGTGAAGGGGCGTTCGGGATCTTTGGCAATGTCGAAAAATCCCTCTCCGCGAAGCTTTACGTTGCGGCTTTCGGCGCCGAAGGAGCCGTCGCAGGCAAGCGTCGAGCCGCTTTGAAGCCATACGGTCGAACCGTCGGCCAGGTGTGCCAGCGATTTACCGCCGAAGGCGCAGAACTCCTGTCGGGCCGGACTCGGTGTGAGGGCGGCGTCGGGACGGACTGCGAAGAGCGTGACGACGACGCCCGCGGCGACGGCAGCCGCCGTGCGAAGTATCGGCACCCAACGGCGTTTCGGCGCGGGCCGTTCCGTAGGCTGCGGCGATCCGGAAACTCCGATACGTGACTGCAACTGTTCCCAGAGCCGATCGCGGTCGGGAGTGTAAGCTGCGGCGCGGCGCTGTGTGTCGTCCCATATGCGGAGGGCGTTTTCGTAGATGCGGAGGTTGTCCGCATTCGAGACCCACAGGTCGAATTCGCGGCGCGATGCGGTGTCCAGCGTGCCTTTCAGCGCACGGATCAGAAGATCCCTGTTATGTTTGTCCATGACGGTATTCGGGTTTTATCCGAAGACACGAAAAAGGCGGCCGACCCTTACGGGCCGACCGCTTTTTTTGCGATTTCTTAGCGGAATGTCTCCGGATATTCCTCCGCGGACGCTTCGTATGTGCCGGTAACGGCGACTATCGACCCAAAACATGTGGTCGTTCGACACAACGACGCGTTTCGTGATCGTTTAAGGGAATGTTTCGAAATCGACGCATATGAAAGTGTTCTGAAAACGGTCATACGAAATCGCCTGAAAAAGTCTATTACGAGTACCAATGGTAAATACCATACAGAACCCTCGGCCGAAGCATTGAAGGATTTCGACAGACGGCTGTCGGTGCAGGATACGGAGGACAGGCCCGTATTTGATGCTTTGATAGCATATTCCAGAAGCTCGACTTCTCAACGTATACATGACCAAGATATTATCGAAGGATTTACGAAATTCCTTTTGACGGATTTCAGGCAGGATGCCGGACACATATTTTCCCGTTTCATGCTTTCCGAAGAAAACGATAAGGAGTCTGAACCAAATTATATCATTTCCGGACTGAAAGACATTACCGAATCGACAGATCTAAATACGATAGGCAGTCGGACGACCAACCGACGATCTATCTCGATACGGAAGAACCGTTCAGTGCATATGAATAAGGTTGGAATGGGTACCCTGTTTTAAGTTTCAATACAGATATTGTCCTGTTATGCTTTCCTTATTGGCGGCTACCGCTTCGGGAGTGCCCGTCGCGACGATACGTCCGCCGTCGGCTCCTCCGCCCGGGCCGAGGTCGACGATGTAGTCGGCGTTGCGTATCATGTCCAGATCGTGTTCGATGACGACCAGGGTAGCCCCTGCCGAAAGCAGATGCCGGAAGACTTCGAGCAATGTCCTGACGTCGAGCGGGTGGAGCCCGATGGTGGGCTCGTCGAAAACGAAGAGCGAGTCGCTTTGCCGGCGTCCCATCTCCGAGGCGAGTTTCAGCCGCTGCGCCTCGCCGCCCGAGAGACTGGGCGTGGCTTCGCCGAGGGTGAGGTAGCCCAACCCGAGGTCGCTCAGCGTCGCAAGCCGCGGTGCGACGCTCTTGAATCCGGCGCACAACTCCGCTGCATGGGCCACGTCGGTCTCCATGACCTGCGGCAGCGTGAACGAACGGCCGTTCCCGACCGTACAGGCGATTCGTCCCGCAGGTTTCGCATAGCGCGAGCCGCGGCATTCGGGACACGGAATATCGACGTCGGGCAGGAACTGCACGTCGAGGCTGACCGTGCCGGTGCCGTCGCACACTGGGCAACGCAGCCGTCCGGTGTTGTAGGAGAAGTCGCCCGCCTTGTAACCGGCGGCCCGGGCATCGGGCGTGCGGGCGAAGATCTTGCGCAGCTCGTCGTGAATATCGGCGTAAGTAGCCACCGTGGAGCGCACGTTGGCACCGATGGGTGTCGAATCGATGAGCTTGACGTGTTCGATACCCGACGCATCGATATTTTTCACATGGGGTGGCAGCGGCGTGCCCGCTATCGCCGCTTCGAGCGCCGGAACGAGGCTTTCGAGAATCAGCGTGGTTTTGCCAGACCCCGATACGCCCGTCACCACCGTGAGGCGGCCTTTGGGAATGACGACTTCGAGCGGTTTTACGGTGTGAATCTCGGAGGTGGAGAGACGGATCGCCCCTTGTACGAAGAGTTCGCCTTCCGGCACGACGGGCAGCACGCGGGATTCGACCTTGCCTGCCAGAAACGGGCCGATGCGCGACGCCGGACTGCGTTCGATCTCCCCGACCGTCCCCTGCGCAATGACCCTTCCGCCGTCGGCCCCCGCTCCGGGGCCCATCTCGACGATATGGTCGGCATGGCTCAGTATCTGCGTGTCGTGGTCGACCAGCACGACGGTGTTTCCGTCGGCGACCAGGTCGTCCATAACACCCGTGAGACCTGCGACGTTGGCCGGATGAAGACCGATGGAGGGTTCGTCGAGCACATACATCACGCCCGTAGTACGGTTGCGCACTGCGCGGGCCAGCTGCATACGCTGCCGCTCGCCGGTGGATAGGGTCGAAGCCGCCCGATCGAGCGCGAGGTATCCCAACCCCAAGTCCAGCAGACGGCGCGAAGCGGCAAGGAACGACTCGCAGATGCTCTCGCCCATGGGGCGCATCTCCTCCGGCAGCGAAGCGGGGACGCCGCACACCCACCCGACGCACTCCGCGAGCGTCATGCGGCACGCCTCGTCCAGCCCGATGCCGCGAAGCCGCGGCGCCCGGGCCTCGTCGGAGAGTCGCGTGCCGCCGCAAGCCGGACAGACGTCCTGACGCAGGAACTTCTCCACGCGCTTCATGCCCTTCTCGTCGGTCACTTTGGCGAGCGCATTCTCGACCGTATAGACGGCGTTGTAGTAGGTGAAATCGAGCTCTCCCGCCTGATTGGAATTTTTGGCTTTGTAGAGGATATGTCTCTTTTCGGCCGGTCCGTCGAAGACGATGGCGCGCTCGGCAGGCGTCAGCTCGCTGAACGGCACGTCGGTACGCACGCCCATCGCCCGGCACACGTCGGTCATGAGCGACCACATCAGGCTGTTCCACGGAGCCACGGCCCCTTCGTCGATCGTCTTCGATTCGTCGGGCACGAGCGTCGCACGGTCTACGGTCATGACCGTACCCGTACCGCCGCACCGGCGACATGCTCCGCCGCTGTTGAACGCGAGCTCCTCGGCCCCGGGCGCATAGAACCGATGGCCGCAGTTCGCGCAGACGAGCTCCTTCTCGGCCGCGACGGCCAGCGTCGGCGCATGGTAATGCCCGCAGTTCGGACAGCGGTGCGAAGCCAGGCGCGAGAACATAAGCCGCAGGCTGTTGAGCAGCTCGGTGCCGGTACCGAAGGTGCTGCGGATACCCGGCACGCCTGGCCGCTGGTGGAGTGCGATGGCGGCGGGAACATACGCTATTTCATCGACCTGCGCCTTGGGAGCCTGCGTCATGCGCCGGCGCGTATAGGTGGACAACGCCTCCAGATAGCGCCGCGACCCTTCGGCGTAGAGCACCCCGAGCGCCAGCGACGATTTGCCCGATCCCGACACGCCGGCGATGCCGACGATGCCGTGGAGCGGAATATCTACATCCACGTTTTTGAGGTTGTGGACGCGCGCACCGCGGATTCTTATTTCGTTCGGTGTTTTCTTCATCTCCATAAAGTCTCGTATCAAACATACAAAAGTACGGAACGGCAAATAACATGCATTGTCACAAATCGGGCGAAACGAAACGCTTTCCGGGACTTATCCCGCCCGCTCCCTGAATTGCAGCAGCGTACAACCGACCGGCCTGCGAAAATAACGGATGAAACAGGAGACGTCCTCGAAACAAAGCCGGTCAAGGATCTCCGTTACGGCCGAATCCGTATAACGCAACAGGCGTTAGGTATTGATTGCATTTTAATTTCATATTCTTCTGGAACAAAAATACAGTTTTTTGTATCTTGTTCCAATTGCTGTCTGCATTACATAAACCGGATTTTCATTTTTCATATCCGGCCGATGTCATAAATATTAAAAAAACAACCCTCTATTATTCTTTTGCCCATAAAAAGCATGCATGGCAAAAATTCCCGTCGCCCAGGAGCAGGCGGCCATCTATGTACAGAAGGACGATTATACCCTTACCCTGCCGCTCGGCGAAATGTATTTCCTACTGACAATCAGGGAAGTTCCTTTCGCCCCAAGCTTTTCGCAGGTACGAAAAACGGTGACGGCACCACTACGCATGGGTCGTGTGCATTGTATGAAACATCGACCTGCACTTTGAGGCCGCACCGAGGATATGGAGCGTGACGTTCAGCATCGTAGTTTCCGTACCAGCAGCCGGACAAATGCTGTACTCGCCGCCGGAAAAGGATGTCGAATTGCGCAGGACGACCAGCTATTTCTTGTTGAAGAGGTAACCGGTCCGCATGTTGAGCCCCTGCCCCGTGTAGGCAGCCGGTACCGTTTTTCAGTTCAGAATCAATCCATGCTGTTTCGGGTCATAATCGTAAACCAGAATTACGAATGCTTTTGGGGGTTTGTCGTCCCGGTAATGCTCGTACAGACCGGGCAGCACCCATTGCCGGAAGACCCGCGCTCAATGGTAGCACAACGGAAGCTCAGGAAGATGAACGCTTCGAGGTTACAGAACGTATCGCTATATTTCGTCCCCGCCGGAAATCGGCGGCTGACATGCTTCTCGAACAGTACACCGCTTTTGGAGATCGCACGCAGGTTATTGCAGACGGTAGCCGAAAAGCCCCCGAACAACCGTGCGATCTCGTGCTGGGCCAACCATACACTGCCATCAGCGAGCTGGGCTTCCATCTTCCGGTTGCCGATGGGTTCTTCGGTAATTTTGATATACTCTCAATTCTCCATGTTTCATAATTTTTGTTAACGTTAAGATATTTTGCCGGCTGCCGTAAATAATCTACAACACGAAAATCTATCGAATATTTTCGAGCTGCCTGGCAAGGACCGTAAATTCCGCTTCGATACTATCCTTTTCTTCTGTTCAAAAACGGAGTCGACATTATCGCCCATCAATCTGGACATACGCTCCATCGACACCCGCGGGCATAGACGACAGTGCCGGCAAAGGCATTTCTCGCCATCGTGAAACAGAGATTCCTGTCGAGTCCGTATCCCGATCTATCCGTTTCAGGTAAGGCCGTAACTTCCGTCTTCAAACTGAACTTCGCCTTGTCCCCGTCAATCGTGATGCGCGCATGCAAGGGGAACCTTTCCGTCATCCTTCTCCGCCTCCCAGCGTGCGAAGAACAGAATTCTGAATGTACTCTTCATCTCGTTTACCAGTTCTGTATAGGGAAACGCAGTAAAACAGTTTGTAAGAAAGGCAGGTGTCCCGCATTTTTTGCCAACTGTCCCCGAAACAAGGTCGCAATTCCTATCCGGGACACTTCTGGGACACCCGTTTTCACTGAAAAGGCCCCGGAATTTGCTCCGCTGACCGCTGAAAACCCTACGGGAAAACCCCGCTGGAATGCATTCCAGCGGGGTTTTCCCGTAGTTTGGCCTTCATCGTCTTGGCTTTGGAGCGGAAAACGGAAATCGAACCTCCGATTTCTTTCCGTTATGTATCAATAGTTTGCGAGATTTTTCCGATCTCGAGGTCACCGATGCGCCGGAGTTGATTTGCGCTTCAATACCTCTCCATACTACAATACAAAGATAATGTTAATTTCTTGAATTTGCAAGTCTTACATGACATGGATGAGAAGCTGCCGAATCTGCTATTCAACGGCTCTATTCTTACTGCTATTTTATGATTGATTAAATATTGACACTTTAAATTCTTATATATCGGAAATTTTCCCTATCTTTATAGTAAATATCGATAATCAAAACGCTGACACAAAAGCTGTCAAAGGAAACGACATTGACCGAATTCGAAACTGCCGATTGAAACTGCAAGATTTTTCGAATGAATTATAAATGATTGATTAACAGGAAATAGTAAATATATGCCAACGCTAACTTGGATAGGAAAAGATAAAGTCGTCAATCATCAGGAAGTGCCATACCGGGTACTAGAACACAAATACGGATTCCAAGCGAAAGATGATAGCGACAAGCCCCTGACGCATAGGCGTCGAACACTACAGCGCATTCACCAAGTTGCGAGGCTTGTAATGAGAAACATATTATTCGGTAGCTCGCTCTCTGTATCATTCCCCACTTCCCATTATAAAATAGACCAGAGGGAAGTTGACTACGAGAATATATTCCGATGCAGATATATGGCTAATCTATTTCTTTTATCTGAATTGACAGATATCCGATAATGTGTGATTGTGATAAAGGACCTTGATATTAACAGTGTCAAATGAGATATATGGGCAAATTACTGAAATACATTGCAGAAGAAACACAAGGTACGTGTTTCACCTCATTCAAATACTGCTATGACACGATAACCACACCTGCTATTGAGTACGGAGAGGCCGAAATGGGATATATCAACCTGAAAGAGTATGCAGAAGACGTTCATGATCCAATGCCAAGAAATATGCGACAAAGAGCAAAAATCTGTCTGCAAGGTGCGCCTCTATTCAAATTCTTTCTGGATGGTTCTCGCCGAGTATATAAGGTTGACGACATTCAGTATGACAAAAAGGTATTTCCGATAGTAAGCGGGCAAATTTCCGTGGCATGTTGTGGCAGAGAAATGCATGAGAATAATGCATTCAAGAGTTTTCAGCATGTTTATGAAGAATCATACCCTGTCCTCTGTTTACCTGTAACAGCCAATGGAGAAGGTATGGACAATGATGTATTCTTCCGTAATCTTTGCAATAAATTAAATGAACGCTTGCAGAGGGTCAATGCAGAAGTTCAATTAAAAAGAATCCTTTATTATCTAACTAAGCTCAATGAAAATGAAACTTTTGAGAATAAAGGTATAGCAAAAATACAAGATGAGATGATAGAATGTGAAAAACGTATTGTTTCATACCTTGTAAGCAAAAATCTTTTGAATCAAGACAGCTACCTTATGTTCCGTCTCTTTATATCATATGGTTATTCTTTTTTAGGCGGGTATTCCATTGGAGCGAAAAATTCATCCAAAGAAATATTGTAATACCTACAAATAATAGCAATAGACGTGAGGTTAGGAAAATTCTCGCCTGTTTCTAAATTTGGAATATTCAGTCCGGTTGCCTCTTTCAGTTTTTCTTGTGTATGCCCATGAATACTACGGAGCTCTTTGATCCGCAGTACTATTTTTTGAAGAAGTATTTCGTCGCGTCGTTGCTTTTTCCGTTTCATTGACGCAAATAAAAAAGCTAACCTTAATTTTTGCGCTAATACTTGTTTGAGTTATCAAGAATAATACCTATATTTGTGACACATACATTACGAAAATTATGCTACCTTTGCGATTGAACGACTCGGCATAACCGACGGACATAACATTATAGAGGGTAAACAACTCTTTATACCTACCGTGAAATTAGGAACTTTATTGGTAATCAGGTATAATGGTTGTCAGTCTCAGTTATGTCCTACCCATTAGGGTAGGACACGGCTGGGGCGCAGGACGATCAACTGATTACGGGTTTCCTAATACCTACGGTAGTTGATTGACACCGCGCCCCTTTTTCTTTTCCCTGCGGGCGCATGATCCATCGCTCCGAACGTTATGCGCCGTCCCGCCCCGAATACAATAAAATATACGAACTGCATCTGCCGAATCCTCGGCCGGCGGAATCGGCATGCGGGTATGACGCCTTTGTCCGCAACGGTTCGGTCGCCCTTCACGCTCCGTCGATCTTACAGGCGGCGGCATCGCCTTGTTTCTTTTTCAAGTAAAAGTTTTAGGTTCGGCGATGTCGCTGCCCTTCCCATACGGTCCCCGCGA
>ERZ780149.2928-NODE-2928-length-15045-cov-3.745097_pt1 | contig 15045 bp, 12 predicted proteins | sample MGYA00511367_ERZ780149 | MGnify/ENA primary metagenome ERZ780149 (study PRJEB29588, sample SAMEA2153852) | human gut metagenome | biome: human gut; feature: human-associated habitat; material: faeces | place: Denmark | collected 2008/2010 ... | reverse complement strand
GATATGCGCAACCGGAATGCGGCGACCTTTGAGGGGTTACAGCGCATTGACCACAAGGATTATCCCGACACCGCCATCCGCGAGGCACTCCTCAACGCCATTGTTCACCGGGACTATGCCGTTTCGGCAAGTACGCTTCTCAGCGTGTATTCGGACCGTATTGAACTGATTTCCATCGGCGGTCTTGCCGGGGGCATTTCCTATGACGATATGATGCTTGGTATTTCCTATTGCCGTAACAAAAAACTTGCCGACATTTTCTATCGCATGGGACTCATCGAGGCGTACGGAACCGGCATGAACAAGATCATGTCCTCTTATCAGAATTCTCCGAGAAAACCGGAGGTGACCGTAACTTCCGGGGCATTCAAATTTGTCTTGCCGAATCAGAGCATATCTTTGAAAACGACTACAAATATAGTCAAAGAGCCGCCTGTTTTCACCGAACGGGAACAGGTCGTCCTCTCCGTCCTCGCCGATCATACGCCACATCCCCGCACGGAAATTGAGAAAGCACTCGGCGTTTCCACCTCCACCACACGCAGAATTCTGCAAAAAATGATGGAGGACGGAAAGATTACGGCGAGCGGGATGAGAAAGAATGTTTCGTATAGTCTTTCAATTTCTGATGATTCAGTAAAATAAGGAGTAGCATTATGAAACCGAACGAGCAGCATTTGGAATTCATCCAAAATAGTATTTCACGCATGAATCAATGTTCTTTTCAAATGAAAGGATGGGCAATTGCCGCCGTTTCAGCGTTGATTGCTGTGTATGTTTCAACAATATCAGAAACAAATACGGGAAATAAGATGTACCTTTGGATAGCGCTTGCACCTGTGGCTTTATTTTGGGTTTTGGACGCTTTCTATCTATCAAAAGAATACAAATTTATTGGTATTTATAATAATGTCGCCGGACTTGAAAACCATATTGTAATTCGTGAGTACGAAATGCCTTTGAACAAATTTACGGGATGGCACTATTCTTTTTGGAGAGCTTTTATAGGATCGGCATCAACAGTTCCTTTATACGGAGCTTTGATTATTGGATTGACTGTTTGGGGGATAGCAAGATGAAAGTGTTTATCAGTTATCACCGAGCCGATGCTAAATATCGAAAAAAGCTGGAGACTATTTTAAAAGCACATCAAATCGAATATTACGCGGTTCCGGAAAATGCAGATTTTAATGGAAAAAGCAATGAAACGATTCGAGATTTTACATGTAGACATGTTAAGAAATGCCAAGTGTTGCTATGTTTGATTGGTAAAGAAACATACAGTAGACCTCATGTTGATAGAGAAATACACACAGCGCTTCGTGGCATAGTGGGTCAACGACTTGGGATTATAGCTGTTCATTTACCTTCCAGAAGCGATTCACTAAGTCAATTGGAATTGAGCACTATTTCGCCCAAGCTATGGGATAACAAAAACTATGTGGTGTGGGCATATTGGAGCGAGATGGATCAAGCGATTGAATCATTGGTGCGGACAGCATTTGAGCGTGCTAATGATAGATCCCTGTGTACCGCGCATACGAACGCATGTATGCCCTTAAAACACAAAATATACTACGATAATTAAAATGCTTTGTATTGTGATAAAAAAATTCAACAACTCCCTCATAAAAAAATTGACAATTTGAAATTGTCCGAGGTCGTATAAAATGATTTTATCGTGAGATGAAAATGGAACAAAATATTGATATAAAAGAAAATTATATCTATCAGCTGGATGCGAATCTGCTTGCAATTTTGCTTCTCGATAAAAGCTCCGGCAAAAATATTATTTGGGCGACCGATAATTATGCCGAGCGCGGGTTTGGATATCAAAGCAGCGATCAGATCATGGTAGATAGCATTACGCACCGTAACGGAAGCGTTATCAAACCACGAACGACAAAATCAAAAAAGGAACAGGCAATTCGCGTTCGTGACAAGGCGGAGGTTTTCACTCCGTCGTGGGTATGTAACAACCAAAATAACCTTGTGGACAACGCATGGTTCGGCAGAGAAAATGTGTTTAACACAGAGAACGGTCAGGCATGGATTACATCGGCAGAAAAAATCACTTTTCCCGAAGGCAGGACATGGCAGGACTATGTAAAAGCCAACCGCATGGAGATTTCCTGCGGTGAAGCACCATACCTTGCGAGCCGTTATGATACCGTGACAGGAAAATGGATCGAGGTGCGCGACAGGATCGGCATTCTGGATCGCAAAATGCGCATTGTCAACGAAAACACCGAGACCGAACAGGACTGGATGAAATGGGTGATTAAAGCCTTTCAATCGGTGTATGGTTTTGAGTGGCAAGGCGACAGCCTGCTGATTGCCCGCGAGAATCTGTTGTTTTCCTTCATCGACTACTATACGGATCGGTTCACCGCACCACCGATTAAGGAATACCTGGTAAAAATCGCAAAAATCCTTTCATGGAATCTTTGGCAGATGGACGGGTTAAAATATGTGATTCCGAATTCCTGCAAACCGATTGAAAACTCTCAGTTGTCCTTGTTCGATAATAGGACAAAAAACGAGCCGTGCCCCGGCTGCTTGAAAAACGATAACGCTCTCCATATCGGCACCTACTGTCGGATTATGGATTGGAGTCATGAACATTCCGTAAGATTTATTGATTTGTTTGAGAGGAGCAAAAAACATGGAAAAGTTTGATTGCACCTATAAATACAAACTCATATATGTTTTCAGCATGCCCTACGATACCCATAAGGGGCTTCTGAAAATCGGTGAGGCGACACTGACCACGGATACGAAACCCGAATACCTGACACCGAATTGCCGCGAACTGAATCAGGCGGCTATTGCCCGTATCAAAGGCTATACAGCAACCGCAAGCGTGAACTTCAAACTGGAATATACCGAACTGGCTGTCCTGCAAAAGGACGGATATTCATTCACTTTCAAGGACAAGGATGTCCACAAGGTTCTGATGAATTCCGGCATTCATAAGGTACAGCCGAACGGTGCAACGGGCGAGGAATGGTTTGCTACGACGGTAGATGTGGCAATTCGCGCGATCCTCGCCGTAAAGCAGGGCAAGTCCGCGCTTTCCGCAACCGAGAAAACCTCTGACGGGCAGACGGTTGCAAAAATAGATTTCCGTGACGAACAGAAGGCGGCAATCGAACAGACCATCAAAGCGTTCAAAAAAGAGAACGAAATGCTGTGGTATGCCAAAATGCGTTTTGGCAAAACGCTGACAGCCCTTGAAGTCGTGCGCCGTTCGCAGTATCGTCGTGTGATCATTGTCACGCATCGTCCGGTCGTCAGCGATGGATGGAGCACGGATTTTGCAAAAATCTTTTATCCGGGCTCGTCCGAGCATGATTATTCCTTTGAACTGAAAACCAACGACTCCGCTTATACCTACGATGAGAAGATCGACCTTGAAAACGATCAGAAAATCAAACGGCTTGATAAAGACGGCGCCTATTTCCTCTATTTTGCGTCGATTCAGGATCTGCGTGGCTCCAAACGTGTCGGCGGGAAATTCAATAAAAACAACGCGGTATTTGACCTGAACTGGGATCTTATCATCGTTGACGAAGCCCACGAAGGCACACAGACCGAACTGGGCGATCATGTCATAAAACAACTGCGCAAAGCGAGCACCAAAGTGCTGGCTTTGTCCGGCACGCCGTTCAATCTGCTTGATAAGTTCGGCGAAGACAATGTCTATACCTGGGACTATGTCATGGAGCAGAAGAAAAAGGCAGAGTGGGACGCGGAGCATTACGGTGACCACAACCCCTATGCCGATCTGCCGCAGATGCATATCTATACCTACGATCTCGGCGAAAAACTGAAAAAATATGTCTCGGACGAATACGATACAAAAGCATTCAACTTCCGCGAATTCTTCCGTGTATGGTCAAGAGGACCGCATGGCAGGCGTGAGATCCCACAAGGTGCCGTTGAGGGCAACTTCGTATACGAAGCGGACGTCCGTTCTTTCCTGGATCTGATGGCAAAAGAGGACAAGGACAGCATCTATCCCTTCTCTACCGATGCCTACCGCAATATGTTCCGCCATACGCTGTGGATGGTGCCCGGTGTCAAAGAGGCAAAGGCGCTCAGCGAAATGCTCCGCCATCACCCGGTGTTTATGCATTTCGGCATTGCCAATGTCGCCGGAGAGGGCGATACTTACGAGGAAGACCACGCAAAGGACGCGCTGGAGCTTGTCCGCAAAACCATCCGCGAAAATAAGTATTCCATCACGCTTTCCTGTGGGAAACTGACCACTGGTGTGACCGTTCCGGAGTGGACGGCGGTGCTGATGCTTTCCGGCTCCTATTCCACAGCTGCTTCTCAGTATATGCAGACCATTTTCCGTGTGCAGTCTGCCGGATGTATTGACGGCAAGCAGAAAACCGATTGCTATGTTTTCGACTTTGCGCCCGACAGAACCCTGAAAGTGCTGACCGAAACCGTACATCTCTCCCGTAAACCCGGCAAAAATCAGAAAAAGCGCCGTGAGGTAATGACAGAATTTCTGAACTATTGCCCCGTCATTGCGATTGCCGGGTCGAGAATGACTAAATACAGCGTCAATTCCATGATGGAGCAGGTCAAGCAGATTTACGCCGAGAGAGCCGTCAACAGCGGGTTTGAAGACGAATCCATTTATAACGATGAACTTCTGAAACTCGACGATATTGATGCTTCCAAGTTCAACACGCTGAAAGATATTATCGGCGTCTCCAAGGCGCAGAAGAAAAAAGACAGCGTCGTTGTCAACGGTCAGGGACTGACTGACGAGCAGATTGCCCACATTGACGACGGTGATGATGAACCCGGCATACCTGCCGCACCGCCAACGCCGGAAGAAATCGCGGATCGCCTGAAAAAGAAACAGGCGAAGGAAGCGCGCAAAAAGGCCATTGATATTCTCCGCGGCATTTCTATCCGTATGCCGCTGATGATTTACGGCGCCAATGTGCCGATTGACGAGGACATCGACATTGACCGCTTTGTGGAACTGGTGGACGATACCTCATGGGCGGAATTTATGCCCAAAGGCGTGACCAAGCCGCTGTTTGCGGATTTCACAAAATATTACGACCGCGATGTGTTTATTGCCGCAGGTAAGCGCATTCGTAAACTGGCGGCAGCGGCGGACAAAGAAACGCCCACAAGACGCGTAAAACTGATTGCCGAGATCTTCCGCCATTTCAAAAATCCCGATAAGGAAACTGTCCTGACACCGTGGCGTGTTGTCAATATGCATATGAGCGATACGCTGGGCGGTTGGTGCTTCTTCAATGAACAGTTTGAGGACGACACGCAGGAGGAAAAGCACCGCCTGGACGAGCCGCGCTTTGTGGATCAGGGAGAGGTGACAAAAGAAGTGTTCCGCGAGGATACGCATATTCTGGAGATCAACTCCAAGACCGGCTTGTATCCGCTCTATGTCGCTTACAGCGTTTACCGTCAGAAGCTGGAGGACACCACCGATGACGACTGGGAACCTGCCGAACTTCAATCCATGTGGGAAGAAGTTCTCCGCGACAATATTTATGTCATCTGCAAAACCCCGATGGCAAAGTATATCACAAAACGCACGCTGACCGGTTATCACGATAATGTCGTCAATGCCCACTATTTTGACGACCTTGTCAATATGCTGAAAAGCAAACCGGAGCAGTTCAAAAAGAAAATCCTCAAAGGTAGCTATTGGGGAAAAGAGGTGAAAGAAATGAAGTTCGATGCAATCGTCGGGAATCCACCGTATCAAATTGAAAATAGCGGCGACGGAAACGGAAAAGATCCAATATATCACTTGTTCATCAACATGGGGCGTCAACTGAGCGAAAAGGGTACATTTATACATCCCGGCAGATTTTTGTTCAACGCAGGGAAAACCCCAAAAGAGTGGAACGACAAAATGCTTCATGACTGTCATTACAAAGTTGTGTCATATTGGAGCGACAGTACATCTGTATTTCCGTCTGTTGACGTTAAAGGCGGAATTGCGGTTACCTATTGGGATGCCAAAAAAGATTTCGGTGAAATAGGTTTCTTCTCGCCGTTTGATGAACTGCGTACTATTGTAGCCAAAGTAACCAGTAGAAGCGATTTTAGCACATTTTCTGAATTAGTATATCCCAGAGACTTGTATCGGCTCACAGAGACTCTTTATGAGGAAAATAGTTGGGCGATAACCCGACCGAGCGAAGGACATAAGTATGATGTTGGTTCAAATGTATTCGACATTTTTCCTGAATTGTTTTTTGATAAAAAGCCGGAAGATAACGATGAGTACGCACAAATATGCGGACGCGATAAAAACTGAAGATGTTTCAAATGGATTAAACGAAAGTATTTGAAGACACCAGACAATTTTGATTTCTACAAGGTGTTTATTCCCAAAGCAAATGGCTCAGGCGCAATAGGAGAGGTATTATCTACGCCCGTTGTCGGGCAGCCCGTTGTCGGGCATACCGTAACTTTTCTTAGTATTGGAAAGTTTAACTCGTTGTTTGAAGCAGAAGCGGTATTGAAGTACATAAAAACAAAATTTGCTCGCACCTTGTTGGGGGCGCTAAAAGTTACACAAGACAACCCTCGTGAAGTATGGAAATATGTCCCCGCTCAAAATTTCACCTCACATTCTGATGTTAACTGGGACGATAGTGTAGAGAATATCGATCAGTACCTTTACAAAAAATACAGTTTTTCTGACAATGAAATTGCATTTATTGAATCAAAAATTCGTTCTATGGATGAACTGTCCCCGTATGATCAAATGCTCTCTATGTCCTATGACGAAATTGTCAAACTTCTTCTGAAAAAATACGGTGCCGCAAAGCACGATTATTTCACCGACAGAGAATGCACTATCAAGAACAAGTTGGTTTCCCGTACCGCCGAAGGTCTCTTCTGCCATCATATTGATGAAGATAAGGCAATCATGCTCAGCAATGATGAGTATGCCGCGCGGAATCCGTTTGAGTATCAGAAAAAGAATCGGCTTATTGCAATCTGCTTGAACATCTGTTACTCCATGTAAAGATTGCGGAAGAGCCGAGAAATCCGGATGCCAACGAAAGCGAACTCCCCGGCATCGGCGGTGCTATCAACTATCTCTGCAAGCAGCTCAACGACATTTACGCCGGCAAAGAACCCGCCGAGGAGTGGCGCAAAACCGTGGCTTCCAAAGTGCAGGATAATTTTGACGACTATATCCGCATCCTCCGCCATCTCTGGAGCGTCATCGAGCAAAATCCGCTCTATAAGACCATCATCACCAAGCAAATGCTCTGCACCGGCTGGGACGGCAAGGTCGTGGATCGGGTGCTGGAGGCGATAAATGAGTAATCTCATTTAATGTGTTAGATTCATTTGCGAGGAGAGTATACAATTCAGGTTTTGTGCAACTGTCAATGAATTTTAAAACGAAGGAGGAAAAATATATGGATATCTTTTCAGGAACTAAACTGTCGGCAATGGCTGCCGAACGCCCAAAGTTGTTCCAAGAGTTGTTGCCGGAACTGATTAAAAAACTGATTCTTTGCAATTCAAACAATGTTAAAAATATCAGGATACCAAGCAAGGATGATAATTGGTCTCCTGGTTTTGACGGAATAGTGGAAAGCGAAGAGTCGACCCTTTATGTGTGTGCAGGGAAAAGTGTTTGGGAAATTGGTACGAATAAGAATTCCTTGAAAAAAATCAATGAAGATTGGAAAAAACGAAATCAAAACCCTCTCGGAATGGTAAAAGAAGAGACAACTATTTATTTTGTTCTTCCTCGTGTCTGGGCTTATGATAATCAAGGATGTTCAATACCAGAGTGGGAAACAGAGCATCAGCAAGAATGGAAGGGGATCCATATTTATGATGCAAATGTGTTATCTGCTTGGATCAATTCGGAACCTGCAGTATGCGCATGGTTATTGGAACAGTTCGGGGAAACAGGGGACATTGATTTTCTAACGGCATCTTCGGCATGGGAACGTTTTTCGTCAAAGTCGTCCCCTGCTTTTTCCCATTCGCTATTTCTCGAGGGACGCGACGTAGAAGCAAAAAATTTTCTTGAAACTTTGGATTCATCCATAGTTAGAGTGAAAGCGGATACTACAATTGACTCTTTTGGCTTTTGCTTATCAGTTATACTTAAAAATGAAAATTTAGCTAACACCGTAATTGTTATCAATAATCAAACAACATACAAAAATCTCTCTCAATTCTGCCACAACAAATTATTTTTACTCAATTGCCAGTTGAACGCGGATGATGATGTGATTCCAGGCAATAGAGTAATATTGTGCTATAATAAAGAAGCTCGAACAATTCGTGCAAACATAGAGCTGCGTCAATTGACAAAATCGTACTTTGATAGAGCGATTAAAGATATGTCCATTCCGGAATTGAAGGCGATAAATCTTTACGGAAGTACTCATGGAAATTTATTGTCGTTAATCCGTAAACTTCCCGGTAATACCGCGATGAGTGCTCCAAAATGGGCGACTTCTGACAGAATAAATTTACTTGCGCCGGTTCTTTTACTCCGCGATTTTGATACCCAAAACAAAAGCGACTGTAATCTGATTTCTTATTTGGCAGGAGAAAAATATGAAGTAATATCCGAAAAATATGATGCATGGCTTCGCTTGGAAGATTCTCCTATTAAACGCGTAGACAACCATATTGTATTGATCAATTTTGAAGAAGCATGGCAAGTTTTAAACCTGAGCACTAATAATCCGATATTCTCGCGTTTTACGAAGGCGATTTGCGCTATTGTTTCAAACCGGTATTTGGAAGAGAATTCCCCAAGTTATATAGATAGCAGAACCCAAAGGCATATCTATAATCTTTTTTGGGACTTGATTTATTTTTCATACAATGAGGGTGAAAAAGAATGTATAGAGCAATCTGTTGCAAGAATACTGACTATTGAACCATTTCCCGCCTTGGCGTTTGAGCACTTGGCATTACTATCCGAAGCTGCTCCTCAAATCATAATGGATTTTTTTGAAAAAGATATAATCAATCCAGATGGCGTTGTGAATTCTGCATTTAAAGAAGATATTTATTCGCAGAATTATTGCAAGGTGTTATTTGCATTGGACGAGCTGGTGCTTCACGATGACACGAGAATTCACGCCTGCGACTTTTTGTTCGATTTATGTCTTAAAACCCAAAACAGCAAATTTGTGATGTCAAACTCTCCAAGGGAGTCTCTATTAACGGCACTTTGCCTTTGGAATGATCATACTGTTTTAACCGTGGATGATAAAGTCAAACTAATAAAACGCTATTTTTCAACGGATGAAGTATATTTTCTATCATTTGCAGTTGACTTACTATTAAAAGATAGTATTTTTCAGGGCATACATAGCGGTGCAAAGCAATTGTCTCGAATGCCGATATATACCAATGAATTATTTAAGGCAATCAACGACCTAGCGTTGATTACATTTGATAAGAGCATAGAATATCATGACATCGGTTGCCTGAAAAAACTTCTTGAAGGATACCATCATTTTTCTCTTGACACCTTACAGTCAGCAGCGAAGTTATTTGCTAAGGGTGAATATACACCGGAGGAATTAGTATCGCTAAATTCGAGACTTCGTGAACAAGCTTTTTACGCGAGGAAAAGCGATGTGACAAAACCATGGCTCCCGGCGTTGGAAACTTGGATCAACGTTACAACTCCATCTGATTCAATCGGACAGGTAGGCTGGCTGTTTCATGATTTTTATCACTGTCATTCTTCAGAAATCCATGAATGCGATGATTGGGAGGGCAATCAAAAAGCAATAGAGTCCAAGCGTGTTGAGGTAATAAACGCATTAGTACAGGAGCACTCGGAAAAATTGATCGCATTAGTTCGCTATTCCAATGACGATGCTTCTTGGGGATCTTTCTATGCACGTGTGCTCTCATCTGCCATGTTGTTAAATTTTGTGTATGAAGCCCGCTGGTTACAGAAAAATAGGATTCTTCACGGATTGTTAGATGGTGCAAAGAGAGAGGATTGCATTACTATACTAGACACATTTCCCCCCGAAGAACAGACTTTTGCTTTGCAAAATATGTACCGCAAAGATATTGAGGGGTGGTTGAATACAGAAGAAAAAGAAAAAGCATATTGGTCACACCAAAGAATGTGTGAATACGATCCCAATACATATTCAAAATTGCTTGCGTACAATCCTTGTGAGTTGCTTTCGTATTTTTCGTATCGCCATAAAGTATCGTTGTGTATTGAGATCGACAAAATAATCGAAATAATCAATGCAATATTATCATTAGGTGCGGCGCTTCCTAATAATCTTTATTCATATGAAATGGAGGAGCTTCTATCTCGAATTGATGAGGAAGGATATTATTCAGAAGAATGGGCAAAGTTATGCGTTGCGTTATATGAACAGGACTGGCTGCAAACATATCCCAATGCGCTCAAAAGGTACTATTTTGAAAATCCTCATCTTTTGTGTGAAGCAGAAGTTCATCTAACAGGGAAAACATATTCGCACTTCCACCTACACTATGAGTTGCCCCTAATTGCCTACGATGATCCGAAAGCGTTTCATTTTTTTGTAAAGACTATCATTGATAATCATACAGATAACGATATGTTACTCCCGATGTTGGGTAGTATTCTTGGGATGGCGCCCAATGGTTCAGATGGTATTTTCCCGCATGAGGTCGTTCGAGATGTTCTAGAATCTTATAGAGAATACCGTTTAAATCACCATGTGATGATTGGAAAATTGAATTCGCGAGGAGTTCGATCCGTCGAAGACGGGACATACGAAATCAATTGCTCTAAAAAATTACGAGAAGATGCAAAGCTATTGGAAGTTACATATCCTGAATCGGCTCAATTGTTGCGGTGGTTAAGCGATGATTATGCAGCAGAGGGGAAACGAGACCATTTGTTCTCAGAAATCGGTACAAGCGCATGGTGATTAAAAAGTATTACGCTACTTAAATAACAACTATCATTTACTATTGCGTTGTTGATTTCAACACAGGAATAATTAGTAAATGTGGAGACCGTATGCCAAACCGATGGCATACGGTCTCATTTTTACGGAATTTGCACTCCAGTGCAAAACAATTTAGAAACCATTATTGAAACATCGCCCAGAGGACGGTTTTCTCCGCATCATGCTTGGCGACATTCATTTCTTGCACCCAGCGAAGCAGGTTCGTGGCTTTCAGGGCTTCCGTGATGCCTCGTTCGTCTATAAGTCTGGCAAGTATGAGGTTAACTTCGTTTCGCACTTCTGCGTCAAATTTGGAGAGTTCTTCACCAAGATTGCCACTTGTCAGCAGAGAAATGTATGTACCTCGCCGATGTTTCTTGAGATAGTCAAGATACATCCACCCGTATTTGCCGATCGGCGCTTCTTCTGTTTCGGGAAGTGCCAGCAGGGGATAAAGGTAACCGTTCCTATTTTCGTATGTGATAGCATTTTTCATATTCGTATCCTTTCGTTCTCGTATTTTGGGGTGGCTTTTGCAAAAAGGATAAACGGTGGGGCACGGGAGCGATGCTGACACAGAATTATCTTCACACCTCGCCACCGCCCGTCTTTATATCATCAGGTAGCATGCTTTCGCCGGACATCGGTTCAGTATATTCTTTGTCGGAGTGCTCATTTGCACTCTCACCCCGCTTATTCCGAACATAACGCTCCGTGCTGTCGAAGAATACAAAAAATCCGAACCCATCTCCTATGGAGAATAAGTTCGGATTTCTCAATTTTGGTCTGAGTGACACGACTTGAACGTGCGGCCTCTACCACCCCAAGGTAGCGCGCTACCAACTGCGCCACACCCAGATGTTGCCTCTTTTTGGCACTCCATTATTATATCACTTTTTTCTCCGTTTGTCAACCCCCTTTCTTCATTTTTTTGCCTTGTTTTTTCGTGAAATGCCGTTTTTACGGTTGTGGTTGCGATCATTTGGCAAAAAAACGCGGGGGCGATACATATGCGCCGCGTTTGTGCGCATACTGTTGGTGGAAATTTTTCTTTTTCGGAGGCGTTTTATGAAAAATCAGAAGCTGTTATGGGCGATCCTCGGCACTACGGGCGGTCTGGCAATTCTCGGCGCGGGGGCTGCCGCGATCTGGAACAGTCGGCAGGTGAAGCTTTGGCGGTTATCCAAAAAGGCGGAAAAAAACCTTTTCCGCACAGGCTCTATGCTACAGTCCATCGCAACTGCGGGCGGGCAGTCGGCGGGGTGCTGACGGGAGCGGTGCCGTTCGGGTGGACGGCATCGCTTTTTTGTATTTTTTTCCGTTTCTTGCTTCCCGTGTATGCTTTGGCGGATTACGGAAACAATAACTGCACGGATTCCGTTCACTTTCGGTAGCGCACCTCGGAAAAAATGGATTTTCGCATACAAATTGTTAGTCATGAAAGGCGCTCAAACGGTGCAGATTAAGTATCGGCAAGCAAGCTGTGCGAAGGCTCGGTTTCGAAGCGATCAGCGCTCGGTTCGCCTGCCGCAAACAGGGCGTGAGCCGTGAGAGCGCGGTGTGCCTCAGAAAAGGAATGTGATCGGAATGAAAAAAGTGATTCGGAAGCTCCTGTGGTGCCTGCTCCTTTCGGTGGGCGCGTTGCTTTCCTGCGTCCCTGCGGGCGCGTGGCAGGGAGCACCGCAGGAAGGATATGAAATGTACAGTCAACCCGCCGTGATGGCTTTTGGGACAGCCGCCTCCCGCAGATCAGTCCCTTGCGCCGTTTGCGCTTCGGCAGGGACTGCTGATCCGCTCGCTTGCATCAATGCGGACGAGCTGGGCGACCTGACCCTTTTGCCCGGCGGAATGCCGTTTGGCGTGCGGTTTCTTACCGAGGGGGTCACGGTGGTTGGCTTTTGCGATTTTGAACAGGACGGAAAGAAGGTCAATCCTGCCGCGAGTGCGGGATTGAAGCTGCGGGATGTGATTCTGAAGGTTGGCGGCGAGCCGATCGGCGGTTCGTCTTCTGTGACCGAGAAGATCGAGCATTGCGACGGGCGGGAGTTGGTTTTGCTCTGCCGTCGGAACGGTTCGGAGATTGAGGTTCGTCTGACCCCTGTCTGGTGCGCGGCGGAATCCCGCTACAAAACGGGCATCTGGGTGCGAGACAGCGGGGCGGGGATCGGGACTGTGACCTTCATCATCCCCGAAACGGGTGCGTTTGCGGGTTTGGGGCACGGAATCTGCGACGCGGACTCGGGCGAGCTGATTGCCATGCGGCGCGGGACGGTTTCGGATGTGACCATCAGTTCGGTGGTCAAGGGGGCGATCGGCGCGCCGGGCGAGCTGAAGGGGTATTTCAACCCGGGCAAGTCGGGCGCGTTACTCGGCAACTCGGGATGCGGCGTCTGGGGCGTATTCAGCGACCCGCCGCAAGCGCCGACCGAGGCGCTTCCCGTCGGCTTACGGAACGATGTGAAAGAGGGGAGTGCCGAGATTTTCTGCACGCTGGACAGCAACAAGATCGGGCGCTACCGTGTGGAGCTTTCCAACATTGACCGTTCCGCGACCGGCTCGAAGTGTTTCAGCGTGAAGATCACCGACCCCGCGCTTCTGGCGGCATCGGGCGGGATTGTGCAGGGAATGTCCGGCTCTCCGATTATTCAGAATGGGAAGTTGGTTGGCGCTGTGACGCACGTTCTCATCAACGACCCGACCTCGGGCTACGGCATCTTTCTCGAAAATATGCTGGTCTCGATGCCCGTCCTTGTCCACTGACGTGGGGAGGCGGGGATGCGTTGGGGCTGACGGTTGCTTGCAACCGTCAGCCTCAACGCCCTTCAAGAACTTTTAACGCATACCGTATTCTGCGAACATGGCGGGGGAACAGAGAAGAGTGCCTGACCGATTGAGGTAGGCACTCTTTTTTTATAGGTTTTTGAAAAAGTCATCGAAGCTGCAGCCGTAGAAATCTTTCAGCTGAATCAGAACGCTTACTTTTACATTCAATTCGCCGCGTTCGTATTTATCGTAGGTTGATCTTCCAATGTCGCAACCGCGCAGTTGGAGCATAGCGCACAGCTTCTCCTGCGAAATTCCTTTTGCATCCCGAAGTTGGCGTAAATTATCACCTATATTTCTGTCCCGTCTGATTTTTTGTTCCATAACATTATCTCCATAAAAATAATTGCCCAATATAGGTTGCAATTATAATTATTTTATGGTATAATGGTATCAGAAATTGCCCGCTATACTGGGCGAATATAAAAAAAGAAAAATCGCGCATAAAAATAATGCACGATTTTAGGGATTTGACAAATTTATAGCTTTTTATCGGATCAAACCTTTTACGATCTCATGGATGGAATCCAATTGAGCAGGGGAAAGACGTTTGAGGTCGGCGATCAGTTCGCGCAGATGGACGGGGGATTGCGTGTCCGTTTCAAAGAATTCTGCGGGCGTGATGTTGAGATACTCGCAGATATAGAAAAATACGGTCATCGACGGGAGCGCTTTTCCGCTTTCGATTGTGTTGATATAGCTTGGATTTTGACCAATGGAAAGGCTCATATCACGCGCGGAAATTCCTTTTTCCATGCGGAGCTTTACCAGTCTTGGTGCGAATTCTTCAGGATACATTGTGTTATCACCGCCTTTATATAATATTGTATCTTGTAAGGACGGTTTTATTATCGTAATATATACGTCTTATATATTGACATATCGTATTAGATATGATATAATGAAAATGAAAAGGGAAAGAAGAAAAAGAAGAAAAAGAAGCTTTCCACCCTGCCGAGATTCCGCCTGCCGGCGCCCCTTCGGGGTTCGACTGCGCGGCGGATTTGATTGGTATTATCCACCGTTTTTCCGTCCGCGCCGCTCCGCTCAGAATGACACAGTGAGTAGATTGTTACGTGAGTAGTGCAATTTTGACCCGTTATGTAACATTCAAAACCGCTTGCCCATATCCCACGGTACGCCCAGCCTCCGTGTCATTCTGAGCGGAGCGGCACCATCGTGCAAGGGCGAGCGCTAAAATCGCCAATTGCCGCGTAGTCGAACCCCGAAGGGGCGCCAGCAGGCGGAA
>ERZ780149.2921-NODE-2921-length-15080-cov-9.661697_pt1 | contig 15080 bp, 16 predicted proteins | sample MGYA00511367_ERZ780149 | MGnify/ENA primary metagenome ERZ780149 (study PRJEB29588, sample SAMEA2153852) | human gut metagenome | biome: human gut; feature: human-associated habitat; material: faeces | place: Denmark | collected 2008/2010 ... | reverse complement strand
ATTGAAATTATTAAGAGTATAGAATTTTTTGGTATTGATACAATTATATATACAAAAAAATTAATACATAATAACTTTAAAGATAGAGATTATTATATTATTTCTATGGATTTAATGATTCTGTTTTATTATGATGTGATTAGGTATATTTCTAAACATAGTTTAATTTTTTTTAGTGATTATAGTGACTTTATTAATACTGTTGCTGAAAAAAATGATATAATTAAATTGTGTCAAAAAATTGAATGTTTAGATGATGCTAGGAATGATATTCGATATAATTTAAATATTAATTTGCTTATTGATAAGTTAATTATAGATATGTGTGGTGATAATATATGAAAATTGTAGGCGTTAAGTTTAATGGTGATGGTAGGGTTTATTATTTTAATCCTAATGGTTTAAATTTGAAAAATAATATTACAGTTGTTGTTAATACTGATAGAGGACTTAGATTTGGTAAAGTTGTTGACTTAAAAGAGTATAATGTTGATAATGATGATTTTTTAGAGGTTGTTAGGATTGCTTCTAAAAAAGATTTTCAACAAAATTTAAGAAATATTCAAGAAGAAAAAATTGCATTAGATAAGTGTAGAAAACTTGCTGATAAATATGATCTTAATATGAATATTATAGATGCTAGTTATAATTTTGATAAGAGTCAGTTAGTATTTAGATTTTTAGCTGATGAACGTATTGATTTTAGAAAACTGGCTAAAGATTTAGGTTCAATTTTAAAAACTAGAATTGAACTTAGGCAAATTGGTGTTAGAGATAAAGCAAAAGATATAGGAGGAATTGGTCCTTGTGGAAGAATTTTATGTTGTAGTTCTTTTTTAAGTAATTTTGATACTGTTTCTATTAATATGGCTAAAAATCAAGGCATTGCTTTAAATCCTTCTAAAATTAATGGTGTTTGTGGAAGATTACTTTGTTGTTTAAATTATGAGAATGAGTTATATACTGAAGCAAGAAAAGCGGTTCCTGTTGTTGGAAAGAAGGTTAATATTAATAATTTAGAAGGTAAAGTAGTTTCATCTGATCCGTTAATTGGTAAATATAAAGTTCTTGTTGATAATGAAATAGTGGAAGTGAATATTAATGATAGTAAAGAATAGTTTACTTAATTTTAAAGATGCTTATATTTATCAAGATACTGAATACTTTAAAATGTCTTTGGATTCTTTGCTTTTATCTAACTTTGTTACTATTAATTTGAGGGATAGAAATATTTTAGATATTGCTACTGGTAATGCACCAATTCCTATGCTTTTGACATACAGAACAAAGGCTAAAATATATGGTGTTGAAATTCAAAAAGAGATATATGATTTAGGTTTTTTATCTGTTAATGAAAATTCTATGGACAAGCAGATAACTCTTATTAATGACGATGCTAGAAATATTAATAATTTGTTTTCGAGTGATTTTTTTGATGTTATTACTTGTAATCCTCCATATTTTAATACTTCTAATAGTTTTTTTGAAAATGACAATTCTATTAAAGCAATTGCTCGTCATGAAAAATATTTAAACTTAAATGATATTTTTATGGTAAGTAAAAAAATTCTTAAGATAGGAGGCAGACTTGCGTTAGTTCATAGAACTGAAAGGTTAATTGAAATACTTGATATTATGAAAAATTATGGTTTTATTGCGAAAAAGATTAGGTTTATTTATCCTAAAGTTGGTAAAAATAGTGATCTTATGCTCATTGAATGTGTAAAGGGTGGGAAGGCTGGATTAAAGATGCTTTCACCTTTATTCGTGTATGATGAAGATGGTAATTATGTTGATGAAATTAAAAATATGTTTGGAGATGATACGCATGATTCAAAATAGTTATGATAATAGTCCTAGTTTATATTTGATTCCTACTCCTATTGGTAATTTGGAAGATATTACTTATAGGGCAGTTAAAGTATTGGAGGAAGTTGAAGTTATTTTTTCCGAGGATACTAGAGTAACTCTTAATTTGCTTAATAATTTTGGCATTAAAAAGAAACTTATTTCTTTACATGATCATAACGAAGATATTTTGAAAGAAAAAGTACTAGAATACTTGAAGAATGGGAAATCTGTTGGGTTAGTTACTGATAGGGGAACTCCAATTATAAGTGATCCTGGATATAAAACAGTTAAGTATATTAGTGATAATAATTATAATGTTATTGCTATTCCTGGTGCTACTGCATTTGTGCCAGCATTAATTTCTTCTGGTATTTCTTCACAGCCTTTTTTATTTTATGGCTTTTTAAATAGTAAAGATTCTAAACGTAGAGATGAACTTGAAATGCTTAAAGATAATGAATATACTATAATTTTTTATGAAGCTCCACATCGTATTTTGAAAACTCTTAATATGATGTTAGAGATTTTTGGAAATAGAGATATTAGTATTTCTAGAGAGATTACTAAGAAATTTGAAACTATATATCGTGGTAAGATTAATGATTTAATTGCTAATATTCCTGAAAAGGGGGAATTTGTTATTGTTGTAAGTGGATGTGGTGATAAAAATATTGATTTTAGTATTTCTATAAAAGATGCTGTTAATTTATATATTAATGCTGGTCTTGATGTTATGTCATCTATTAAAAAAGTTGCTAAGGAAAGAAATGTACCTAAAAATGAAATATATAAAGAATATCATAAGGAGGATTGATTATTTTGAAGTTGGTGATAGGACTTGGTAATCCTGGAAGGGAATATGAAAATACAAGGCATAATATTGGTTTTGAACTTGCTGATATGTTTGCTAAGAAGTATAATTGTAACTTTAAAACGGAAAAGAAGTTTGAAGCAGATATTTTTGATGTTAATATAAATGGAGAAAAGGTTATTGTTGTTAAACCTTTGACTTATATGAATTTATCAGGAAATGCTGTAAAAAAGATTGTTGATTTTTATAATGTTGATATTAAAGATATTTTGATAATGCATGATGATTTGGATATGACTTTAGGTAAGATTAGGATTGTTAATAATAGCTCAAGTGGTGGTCATAATGGTGTTAAAAGTATTACTAATTGTTTGGGAACGCAAGATTATGTTAGGTTTAAGATTGGCATTAGTGGGAAAAATAACTCTATACAGGCTATTGATTGTGTGCTTGGAAAATTTAATAAAGAAGAGAGAACTATTTTAGATGAGGTTTATAGTAAACTTGATAATTTAATTGATGATTTTGTTAATTATGATGTTGTTAAATTAAAAAATATTTATAATGGTATGAATACAAAATAAAAGTTAAGATACATTTATATGTATCTTTTAATCGTGAGAGGAGATAGAAATGGCAATTTTTGATAATTTGTTTAATATTAGTAAAGATAGTGGATATGCTATAACGGGACTTAATAAAGAACTTAATTCTATATATTTATATGAATATTTTGTAAAAAATAATAGAGGGATTCTTGTACTTTGTAATTCTTTATATGAGGCTAATGATATTTATAATAGACTTATTAATTATACTGATAAAGTTTTATTTTTTCCTATGGATGATTTTATTACTACTGAGGTTACTGATATTAGTCCTGAGTTTATGATTGATAGATTAAATACATTAAATAAAACAATTTCTGGTGATAAATATATAGTTGTTACTAATTTAATGGGAGTTCTTAGATATTTACCTGATCCTAAATTGTATAAAGATAAAATAATGGAGATAGTTAAAAATAATGATATCGATAGAGATAACTTTATTAGTTGTTTGTTTGATTTAGGTTATGAAAAGGTACCAGTTGTCAGTAGAACTGGTGAGATGGCTATAAGAGGTTATGTTGTAGATATATTTCCTGTTTTTTCAGAAAATCCTATTAGAATTGAGTTTTGGGGAGATACTATTGATAGTATTAAGTATTTTGATTTAGAAAATCAAATATCTAGTAAGGAAATTGATAGTATAAAAATATTTCCATATACTGAGTTTTTAATTGATAAATCTTTTGATGATACAATTATCAGAAAACAAAAATATTTACCTAATTATTCTTCTTTAGTAAGTGGTTTATGGGATTATATGAAAGATTTTGTTCTTTGTTATTATGATTATAATCAAATTATGTCTAGCTATAATTTACTTAGAGAAAATATTTTGGAATATGATAGTGAAGTTAAATCTGATATTAAAACTAATTATATGTGGGATATTGGTGATATTTCTATACATGATTCTATTTATATTCTTGATATAGATAATTTGATAGATATGAATATTAAGAATATTAAATATACATCTAATAATATTGAGAATTATGGTGGTAATTTTGAGAATATTAAAAATAGTTTGTTTAAATACATTAGTAGTGGTAAAACTGTTATTTTTTGTATAGATGATAAGAATATTGTTAAAAGAATTATTACTTATTTAGAATTAGGTGATGATGTTATTTTTACTGATGAAAATAATATTATTAAGAACAAAATTAATTTTGTTAATAAATATATTTATAGTGGTTTTATTTATGATGATTATGTTGTTATTACCGCTAATGACTTATTTGGAAAGATTGAAGATAAGAGAAAAGTTAAAAGTAAGTTTAAAGTTGGTACTAAGATTAGTAATATTGATAATTTAGAAAAAGGGGATTTGATTGTTCATATTGATCATGGTATTGGTAAATATATTGAGATATGTACTTTAATGAAGAATGGTATGAAGAAAGATTATATTAAATTATTGTATGCTGATGATGATATTCTATATTTACCAGTTGAAAAAATAGATAAGATTACTAAGTTTAATGGTAAAGATGGTGCTTTTCTTAGATTAGATAAACTTGGCAGTGATTCTTGGAATAAGAGAAAGGCGAGAGTTAAAAAGAAATTAGAGAGTATAGCGGCAGATCTTATTAAGGTATCTATTGAAAGGGAAGCGTCATCTGGATATGCTTTTTCTAGTGATGATGAGAATCAAATTATGTTTGAAAGTAAGTTTAGATATGAGCCTACTTCTGATCAACTTAGGGCTACTGATATAATTAAAAGAGAAATGGAAAGAAGTAAACCAATGGATGTGCTTTTATGTGGTGATGTTGGGTATGGTAAAACTGAAGTTGCATTTAGGGCAATATTTAAGGCTGTTAATGATGGTAAACAAGTAGCATATTTGTGTCCTACTACTATTTTGTCTAGTCAACAATATAAGTCTGCTATTGATAGATTTGGTGATTTTCCTATTAATATTGCTCTTCTTAATAGATTTACTTCAATTAGAGAACAAAAAGAAATACTTGAAAAATTGAAGAGTGGGAAGATTGATATTTTATTTGGTACTCATAAGATTCTTAATGAGAAGATTGATTTTAAAGATTTAGGTTTACTTATTATTGATGAGGAGCAGAGATTTGGGGTTGTTCATAAGGAGAAGATTAAGAGATATAAGAGTTCTATAGATGTTCTTACTTTGTCTGCGACACCGATACCTAGGACTTTGCAAATGTCTATGTCTGGTATTAGAGGACTTGCTCTTATTGAAACTCCTCCTGAAAAGAGAAGACCTATTCAAACTTATGTTATACCTGAGAATAAAAATATTGTTAAAGATGCTATATATAAAGAATTATCTAGAAATGGACAAGTATTTATGCTATACAATAATATTGACAAATTAGATGGTAAGTTAGATGAAATACATAATCTTGTTCCTGAAGCGACAATTAGATATGCACATGGTAGAATGACTAAGGATCATTTGGAAAATATTATGATTGATTTTATTAACCATGAGTTTGATATTCTTTTATGTACTACTATTATAGAAACAGGAATTGATATTCCTAATGTTAATACTTTGATTATTTTTGATGCCGATCATTTTGGATTATCACAATTGTATCAAATTAGGGGTAGAATTGGAAGAAGTGATAGAATAGGTTATGCTTATATGATGTATAATAATAGAAAAGAACTTAATGATTTGGCTGTTAAAAGACTTAATACAATAAAGGAGTTTACTGAACTTGGTAGTGGGTTTAAAATCGCTATGCGTGATTTATCTATTCGTGGAGCGGGTGATATTTTAGGAAGTGAACAATCGGGATTTATTGATAGTATTGGTATTGATTTATATCTTAAGATGTTAAAAGAAGAGGTTGATAAGTTAAAGGGTGTTAAAGTAGAAGAAAAGGAAGATGTGTCAAATAAACCTTTAATTGAAGTTGATACTCATATATCTAATGAATATGTTCCTGATGATGAGATTAGGATTGAAATTCATGAGATGATTAATAGTATTAATTCTATGGATGATATTAATAAAATTAAGGAGACACTTGAAAATAGATTTGGTAAGGTTACTGATGATATGGTTATTTATATGCATGAAGAATGGTTTGAGAAACAAGCAAGAGAACTTAATATTACTAAAAGTAAGCAAAATAAGAATTATATTGAGTTAGTATTGCCTCGGGATATTTCTTCTAAAATTGATGGTGAGATGTTATTCTTTACGGCTTATGATATTTGTAAATATTTTAGATTTTCTTATATTGAAAATGAAATACATATTATTCTTGATTTAATTAAATTAGATAAACATTTTATATTTTATTTTAATGAATTATTAGATAAAATACTTGAAGATATTAAAAATTAGAGATTTATTTCTTTAATTTTTTTGTTTATGTATAATTCTTTGGTTATTTGATAAAATATTAAAGAAAGTATAGGTGAAGATATGAAAACAACTGGTGTTATTAGAAGAATTGATGAATTAGGTAGGATTGTTATTCCAAAGGAAATTAGAAAGAATCTTAGAATTAAGAATGGTGAGAGTATGGAAATATATTTGGAAGATGATTCTATTATTTTGAAGAAGTATTCACAAATTGAAAGTTTGAAAAATGTTTCGGTTGATTATGTTGAGGCTTTTAATCAAATTATTAAACATAATATTATTGTTACTGATAGGGATAAGGTTATAGCAGTAGCGGGTCCTCTTAAGAAGAAATATTTGGATAAAGAAATTAATGAATTTACTGAAAGGTCTATTGAAAGAAGAGATAATTTTTTTGAAAAGCAGAAGAGAGAATTTAAAATAATTAGGGATGAAGAAGAGGTTGGTTATTATACTTTTTCTTCTATTGTTAATAATGGTGATGCTATTGGTAGTGTTATTCTTATTTCTACTGATACTCCTATTACTGATGTTGAGGATAAGATGTGTATTATTTTATCGAAACTTCTTAGTGAACAATTTGTTGATTAATGTTATTTATTTGTTCACTCTAAGTCTAGGGTCTTAGAGTGTTGTTGTTAGCCTAAGATAGTCTAACAACAAGATATCAACCATATATATTATATATAAGCATAGATTATAAAAAAAGTTGATTTTCTATTGTAATTATGTTTTTATTGTGGTAAAATAATTTCGTAGTGCGATGAAGGAAAGAGTAATAATATTAGTTTATAGAGAGTCTATGGTTGGTGGAAATAGATAATGAAAGTTATTATAAATGGTTCTGGAGCTTTTATATCTAATAGGTATAGACGGTTGTTACGTTATAACTTAATGAGTGTATGTTACATAAAATAAGGTGGTACCGCGGATATCTATTCGTCCTTTGGTCTATCTTATTTTTTTATTGGAGGTTTTATATGAGAAAGTTTGAAAAAATAGATAAAAATATCTTTGTTAGTGATGTACCTGATGGTAATTATGAAGATATTACTTTGCCTAAAAGAAGTACTTCTTGTAGTGCTGGTTATGATTTTTATAGTATTGTTTCGTTTACTTTGTATCCTGGTGAAAGAAAAGTTATTCCAACTGGTGTTAAGGTAATGATGAATGATAATGAGTTTTTAGGTATTTTTATAAGAAGTAGTTTAGGTTTTAAGTATAATGTACGGATGTGTAATCAGGTAGGAATTATTGATGCAGATTATTATGGTAATCCTAAGAATGATGGTCATATTTTTGTATGTTTACAGAATGAAGGGGAAGATGTTATTGAGATTAATAAAGGGGATAGATTTGTACAAGGTATATTTATACCTTATTTAGTGACAGATGATGATAATTCTACTATTGTGAGAGATGGTTTGAGTTTTGTTAATAATAAAGGAGATGATTTATAATGAATAAAGAAAAATTTTATATTACTACACCTATATATTATCCAAGTGCTAATTTTCATATAGGGCATTGTTATACTACTATAATAGCGGATGCTATTGCTAGGTACAAAAGACTTACTGGTTATGATGTTTTCTATTTAACTGGTACTGATGAACATGGATTAAAAATACAAAAGAAGGCAGAAGAAGCTGGTATAACTCCTCAAGAGTATGTTGATGATATTGTTGAAAATTCTAAGGATTTATGGAAACGTTTAAATATCAGTTATGATAAGTTTATTAGAACTACTGATAAAGAACATGTTGAATGTGTTCAAAAAATATTTGAAAAATTATATAATCAAGGGGATATTTATAAAGGTGAATACAAAGGATTGTATTGTACACCTTGTGAATCTTTCTGGACTGAGACACAACTTGTAGATGGAAAGTGTCCTGATTGTGGAAGAGATGTTAATGAAGTATCTGAAGAAGCATATTTCTTTAAACTTTCTAAATATCAGGATAGATTAGTTAAGTTTTATGATGAACATCCTACTTTTATTGAACCAGAATCTAGGAAGAATGAAATGCTTAATAATTTTATTAAACCCGGACTTGATGATTTATGTGTATCTAGAACGACTTTTAACTGGGGAGTTCCTGTTACTTTTGATGATAAGCATGTTGTTTATGTTTGGATTGATGCTTTATCTAATTATATATCTGCTTTAGGATATTTAAGTGATGATGATTCATTATTTAAGAGGTATTGGCCTGCTAATTTACATATTGTTGGTAAAGAGATTGTTAGATTTCATACTATTATTTGGCCTATTATGTTAATGGCTTTAGATTTACCTTTACCAGAAAAAGTATTTGGTCATGGATGGCTTGTTATTAATGGAGGAAAGATTTCTAAAAGTTTAGGTAATTACAAAGATCCTAGAGAATATATTGATTCATATGGTGTTGATGCTGTTAGGTATTTTGTTTTAAGAGAAGTTCCATTTGGAAGTGATGGTAGTTTTTCTGAAGATGCTTTAATTAGTAGAACTAATGGGGATCTTGCTAATATTCTTGGTAACTTAGTTAATAGAACTATTGGAATGGCTAATAAATATTTTGATGGTGTTATTACTAATACTAATGTTAAGGAAGATATTGATGATGCTTTGATAAAAGAGGCTATTGATTTAAAAAATGTTGTTAATGATTATATGGATAAATTAGAGGTTTCTAAGGCTATTACTAGTATTTTTGATTTACTTAGAAATTGTAATAAATATATAGATGAGACTATGCCTTGGGTACTTGCTAAAGATGAAACTAAAAAAGATAGACTTAATACTGTTTTATATAATTTGATTGAGTGTATTAGAATTTCTACTATTTTATTGCAGGCTTTTATTCCTGATACTTGTAGTAAAATATTTAATCAGATTAACACTGATAATACTTCATATGAGAGTATTAATGATTTTGGTGGTTACAAGTCTGGTACTAAAGTTAATAAGGCAGAAGTATTATTTCAAAGAATTGAGAATTAAGATTTTACTTAGTTCTTTTTTTCTTTGTGTAAAGTTTACTCTTTTTTATTTACATATTTGTTAATTTATGTTATATTTTTGTTGTAGTACCTATTTGTGAGAGGAAGACTAAATATGCTTAAGAGTAAAAATCAGGGAGTTGTATTTGGAGTGTTAACCTTTGTTTTTGGTGGTATTATTATTTTGTTTATATTTAATTATAAGAGTGTTATTGATTTTATTTATGGTATTTTTCTTTTTGCTCTTGTGTTGAAATATATTTGTAAATTATGCATTAAATGATTGTACTATTTATATAGTATATTTTTTTTAAGGAGGTTTTTTTATGTTTATAGATACACATTGTCATATTTTTAGTGAATATTATGATGATATTGATAAAGTTATTTCTGAATGTAGAGATAATAATATTGATAAGATTATTGTTAATGGGAGTAATATTAAGTCTAATATTGAAGTTATGGAACTTGCTAATAAATATGATATTGTTTATGCTGCTATTGGATTTCATCCTACAGAACTTGATGATTTTAAAGAGGAATATTTCCGCTTTTTGGAAGAAAATATTAATAATTCTAAAGTTGTTGCTATTGGTGAGATAGGTCTTGATTATCATTATGATAATACTGATAAGGAAAAACAAATAATGGTTTTTAGGAGACAATTAGATATTGCTAATAAATATAATAAGCCTATTATTGTCCATAGTAGAGATTCTATACAAGATACATATAATATATTAAAGCAATATAAAGTAAAGGGGAGTATTCATTGTTTTAGTGGTTCAGTAGAGATGGCTAGAGAGTTTATTAAACTTGGATATAAATTGGGAATTGGTGGTATAATTACTTATAAAAATGCTAAAACTATTAAAGAAGTGGTAAGAGATATTGATTTATCATATATTTTATTGGAAACTGATAGTCCTTATCTTACTCCTAGTCCATATAAGGGAGAGAGTAATAGTCCTAAATATATTCCACTTATTGCAGAGGCAATTGCTGATATCAAAGATGTTTCAATAGTAGATATTTCAAGGGTTACTACTGCTAATGCGGAAGCAATATTTGACTTTTTTTCAAAATGATGTTACAATTAATATGCTTTAAAATATTAATGAGGTGATTAAATGAAGAGTGTAACTGCAAAAGTTATTACTATTTCTTCACAATTATTGGTAGTTAGTTTATTTTTAATTCTTATTTTTTCTGGTAGAGGAAATAATGAAAATTTAACTATTAGTAATAATAACTTTGATAAAATGGCTGATAAAACTTCTATTCTTTTTAAGAGAGAAGAGGTTCTTCTTAGTGTTAATGATAGTATTATTGTTCCTTTAGATGATGAATCTAAAGAAGAAGATAGTAAAGATGATGTAAAAGTAGAAGAAGAAATTAAAGTAGAAGAAAAAGAAGAAAATAGAAATGAGACTAAACAAGAGGAATTTGTTCCAGAGCCTCCTGTGGTTAGTCCATCGGGACTTTTTTATGATAGACAAGTACTTAGAACAGAAATTGGTAATTTAACTGGTTATGGTGCTGATTGTTATGGTTGTTCTGGTATTACTGCTTCAGGTCATAATTTAATTGATTCTATGTATTATGATGATAGTGAATTTGGTACTGTTAGGATATTAGCCGCTGATAAAGAGTTTCCTTTTTATTCTATATTTAGAGTAAGTGATGTACCTGGCATGGAACCTTTTATTGGTATTGTTCTTGACAGGGGTGGAAATGTTGGATTTGATAGGGGTACTTTGTTTGATTTAGCATATACTAATGAAAGTGACCCTAGTCTTATTCATCTTACTAAAAATGTTAAATTTGAATTACTTAGAAATGGTAGATAATCACTATTTCTTTTTTTGACAGATTTTTCTTTTTTTATATCATATAATTGAGTAGAGGTTATGATATGAAGAAAATATTAATTATTACTATTATAATTATTTTTATTCCTTTTTTGATTGTTAATTTTTTTAAGTTAGATAAAAAAGAGGAAATAAAACTTAAATATATGTCTAATACTATTATTAGAGTTAAAAGAGTTGATACTGGTAATATTGATAAGATTTTTTTTGAAGAATATATCGTTGGTGTTTTGGCTGGAGAGATGCCTATTTATTTTGAGAAGGAAGCACTAAAGGCTCAGGCAGTAGCGGCAAGAAGTTATGCTTTGAAGAGAATTGAATATAATAAAGATAATGATTATGATGTTGTAGATTCTATTATGAATCAAGTTTATTTAGATAATGATTATTTAAAGAGTGCTTGGGGTGAAAATTATATCGATAATATTAATAAACTTAGAGAAGCAGTTAATGAAACTAGTATGGAATATTTAGAGTATAATGGTGAAGTTATTGATGCTTTGTTTTTTTCTACTAGTAATGGTTATACGGAAACTGCTTCACTTGTTTTTGATGTTGACTTACCATATTTGAAAAGTGTTAAATCAGCTTGGGATGAAGATACTAGTAGTGCTTTTAGAAGTACATCTTCAATGAATATTAATGATTTTTATGAGAAAATAGGTTTACCTTACTCTGATAATTTTTCTTTTAAAGTTTTAAAAAGAAGTAGTACTAATAGAATTATTTCTCTTAGTATTAATAATAGAGAATTTACTGGCAAAAGTCTATATAATAAGCTTGGCCTTAAATCTACTGATTTTTCTTTAAAGAAAGAAGGTAATAATATTATTATTTCTACTGTTGGATATGGTCATGGTGTTGGTATGAGTCAGTATGGTGCACTTGGGATGGCTAAAGAAGGATATGGATATCAAGATATTTTAAAATATTATTATTCTGGTACTAATATTAAAAAAATGGAAAATTAATGTATATTATTTATATTTTAGGAAACAATTATATTAGAGGTGAAAAGTATGAATAATAGAAGAGTTAAATCATTTTTTGTACCTGTAATATATGGTGCACTTGTAATTATGTTTCTTATTAGTATGTTTTTTGTAGGTAAAATTACTAATAATATGTTATTTTCTAGAAAGGATAATAATGTTAAGTATGTAGATGGTGAGATATTAGAGGGATCTGATAGGGATATTCCTGTTGTTAATACTAATAACGTTATTGTTAGACCTTTTCTTGATAGTAGCGTTGTTTTGGCTAAATCTTTTTATGATTATACTTCTGATAGTGCTAGTCAAGAAAAATCTATTATTTTTTATGAAAATACTTATATGCAAAACTCTGGTGTAGATTATGCTGGTGAAAAAGTTTTTGATGTTATTAGTGTTTTAGATGGTACTGTTATTTCTGTTGAAGATAACGATATTATGGGAACTACTGTTCAAATTAGACATAATAATGATTTAATAAGTGTGTATCAGAGTTTATCTGATGTTACAGTTAGTAAAGATGATAATGTAATTCAAGGACAAATTATTGCTAAAAGTGGATTATCTAATATTGAAAAAGATATGGGAAATCATTTACATTTTGAGTTATACCATAAAGGTAAGATTGTTAATCCAGAAGAATATTATAATAAATCTTTAGATTAATTTTAGGCTATTTGCCTTTTTTTACATAAATATATTCTTTTATTAATATAATTATTTGGGTGAATATATGAATAATAGAATATATAATAGAATAATTGATGAGGCTAATTATATTATTTTAACTAATAAAACAATTAGAGAGATTTCTTATGTTTTTGGTGTATCTAAAAGTACTGTACATAAAGATTTGAGTGATAGACTTTCTTTGATTGACAAAAGTTTATATGATAAAGTGTCAAGTGTATTAAAATATCATGCTGATATTAAACACATTAGGGGTGGTGAGTCTACAAAAAGGAAATTTTTGGTTAAAAAAATGTAAATAGTTCTATTAAAAACTTGTAAATTGTGATACAATGGAAATAAGGATGGTGATTTTATGTTTAACAAAGATATTGGTATTGACTTAGGAACTGCTAATGTACTTATCTATATTAAGGGTCAGGGTATTGTTTTAAATGAGCCATCTGTGGTTGCTATTGATGCTGATACTAAAAAACCTTTAGCAGTTGGGTCTGAGGCACATGAAATGTTAGGGAGAACTCCTGGAAAGGTTAAAGCTATTAAGCCTATGAAAGATGGTGTAATAGCGGATTATGATACTACTGAGGTTATGCTTAACTATTTTATTAAAAAAGTTAATGGTAAGAGTTTTTTTTCTAGACCTCGAATTCTTATTTGTTGTCCTTCTAATATAACTCAAGTTGAGAAAAATGCTATAAAAGAGGCTGCAGAAAGAACTGGTGCTAAGAAAGTGTTCTTGGAGGAGGAACCTAAAGTTGCTGCTATTGGCGCTGGAATGGATATTTCTAAACCTAGTGGTAATATGGTTATTGATATTGGTGGGGGTACTACAGATATTGCTATTTTATCTTTAGGTGGTATTGTTAATAGTGCTTCTATTAGAATAGCAGGTAATGCTTTTGATAATGATATTGTTAAATATATTAAGGATAAATATAAACTTTTAGTTGGTGAAAGGACAGCAGAGGATATTAAGATTACTATTGGTACTGTTTTTCCTGGATTTAGAAATGAGAAGATGGAGGTTAGAGGTAGAGATTTAGTTACTGGTCTTCCTCATACTATTACTTTAACTAGTGATGAAGTGGAAGAAGCATTAAGAGAAAGTGTTTATACTATTATTCATGCTGTTAAGGGTATACTTGAACAAACTCCTCCTGAACTTTCTGCTGATATTATTGATAAGGGAATAGTTCTTACAGGTGGTGGAGCACTTGTTGATGGATTTTCTCAAATTCTTAGTCAAGAATTAAAGGTTCCTGTTTTTACAGCGGAATCTCCTCTTACTTGTGTGGCTGAGGGTACTGGTATTCTACTTGATAATTTGTATATGTTAGAGAGGCAATAGATTGATATAAAATATGTAAAATATATGTAAAAAAGATTGAATTATATTTTAATTCTTTCTTTTTTTGTTTATAATTGTTTATGAGAGGATGATTTGTATGAATATTAAAATTGGTATTGCTAGTGATCATAGAGGATACTTTGCTAAGGAAAAAATTATTGAATATTTAGATGAAAATGATATTTATGTTGTTGACTTTGGTACTAATAGTGATGAGTCTGTTGATTTTCCTTTATATGCTAAGAAGTTAGGTGAAGCTATTCAAAATAATGAAGTTGACCTTGGTATTGCTATTTGTGGTACTGGTATTGGGATGAGTATTGTATTAAATAAAATGAAAGGTGTATATTGTGCTAAAGTGTCTAATGAGAGTGAGGCAATTTTATGTAAAAGTCACAATAATGCTAATGTTATTGCTATGAGTGAGGAAGTTGATTTTGAACTTATGAAAAAGATTATTAATAATTTTATAGATACACCTTTTTCTAATGTTAGTAAATATGTTAGAAGAAATAATATGATTAAGGAAATAGAAAATGAATAAATTTATATTATATTTATTT
>ERZ780149.2918-NODE-2918-length-15090-cov-6.789824_pt1 | contig 15090 bp, 19 predicted proteins | sample MGYA00511367_ERZ780149 | MGnify/ENA primary metagenome ERZ780149 (study PRJEB29588, sample SAMEA2153852) | human gut metagenome | biome: human gut; feature: human-associated habitat; material: faeces | place: Denmark | collected 2008/2010 ... | reverse complement strand
ACAAAATTATCATGCTGATTGCCCTCGTGGTGTTCCGAATCGGTTGGTGGGCTACTAACCAATTCGTGTTGCTAAATTATTGATTTGTAGAATTATAAATAGTTGTTCATATTTATAAATAGCAATTAAGCAACAGAAATAATTTTTATCTGCGTATGCATGACGTATAGAAGAATAGTGTGCTTTTCACTTACAAAAGTATGGATAAAAAATGGAATTTGGAATAATTCCATGATGTATTTATAAACGGGTGCTTGCGTTCACAATGGACTGTTTTATAGTCTTACCCATAATCTAAATCATCAAATCGTTAGTTCTTAAATTATTTCCGCACCAAAATCGCAATTCTTTCAGATAAAATGTGTAGTTTTGCGTAACTTAAGGTAATTAGTTACATGAAACAACGGGTGAAAATAATCGGAATATCACGGCATCGCCTCTCGACTGACGGCGATGGCGTTACCACGCTCGTTGCTTTTCACGGATGCCCATTGCGCTGCCGCTATTGTCTGAATCCGCAATCATTGGACAATGGAGACCGTTTCAGCGAATACTCGCCGGAAGAACTGTATGACGAGACACGCATTGACGAACTATATTTCATCGCCACAAACGGCGGTGTTACATTCGGCGGCGGAGAGCCGTGCCTACGTGCTGATTTCATCCGTGAGTTCAGCGAGTTGTGCGGTGCGTCCTGGCAACTCAACTTAGAAACATCGCTTAATGTTCCTTCAGTCAACATCGAGACATTGCTCCCGGTGGTAAATACTATGATTATCGACATCAAGGATATGGATTCTGAGATTTACAGTAGTTATACCGGCAAGTCAAATATTTCTGTTCTTGACAATCTTCGGATGATAGCGGAAGCTGGACGGCAGCATGACTGCATTGTCCGCATACCGCTGATACCGAACTACAATACCGATGCCGACCGTGAGGCAAGCCGCAAGGTACTCGAATCTCTCGGCTTCACCCGATTCGATTTATTCACATATCAAATCCGCAAGCAATGACTATGGCACGAGGGAAACAGACTTGTAAGATATTGAAAGAGATACGCCGGCAGATTGCCGAGGCAAACGAGATTGAGTTAGTTACATCGGAATGTCGCTACAAAGGCGACTGTCTCGGTACGTGTCCCAAATGCGAAGCAGAAGTACGTTATCTGGAGCAACAACTCCGTGCCCGTTCCCTTGCAGGTAAAGCCGTAGCCCTTGCCGGAATCTCGGCAGGCATGATTCTTATGTCGGGCTGTAACGGCACATCGTCGAATCAATCAAACGAAACTTTGCAAGGTGAGCCGGTGACACCGATTGAGCAAAAAGATACTGTTGACAGTCTTGCAAAGGAAGGTGAACGGCCTCCCGTAGAAAATATTGTTTCCGTAAAGAAAGGCGAAATTGATCCTAATGAGGTAGTTATTGTCGGTGAAATGCCCGACAGTACAAACAAAGTATCTTTCGTTGATACGCCTGCAACTTTTCCGGGAGGTGAACAAAAGCTAATGGAATGGATTTCCCGGCATCTTGCTTATCCACCAACGGCAATAGATGAGCAAATTCAAGGTCGTGTGGTAATTCAATTTCAGGTAAAAGTTGACGGCACTATCGGAAATGTCAAAATTATAAAAGGAGTACATCCCGACCTTGACACAGAGGCATTACGAGTTGTCAAGTCACTACCAAAATTCAATTCTGCAATGCATGATGGAAAGGCTGTTGAATCTTTGTTTACACTCCCAATAACATTCAAATTACCTGCAGATTGACTATGGCACGAGGAAAGCAGACCTGTAAGATACTGAAAGAGATACGCCGACAGATAGCAGATGCCAACGACATTGAGTTCGTGACATCGGAATGTCGTCACAAGGGCGACTGCCTCGGCACTTGCCCCAAATGTGAAGCAGAGGTGCGCTATCTGGAGCAGCAGCTCCGCACCCGTTCCATTGCAGGAAAAGCCGTCACTCTCGCCGGAATTTCGGCGGCCTCTCTCGCCATGCTCATGCCGATGACTTCCGAGGCTAAGACCGTAGAAGAGCCACAGAACCTTTTGAAAGGAAGCATATCCATTGTGACTGATACCGTAACAGTGAGGGGTATAGCGTTGAGCGGCGATACATTACATGATGGAACCATATCGAAAGAGCCGTTAATCGGAGCGACTATTTTAAATAAACGAACGAAGTCCGGGACCTATGCTGATTTAGACGGGCATTTCGAATTGCCAGCCTGCATCGGTGACACATTAGAAGTGAAATATGTAGGCTATGAATCGCTGGCGGTTGTCGTGACCGAGAATATGAGAAATGTAGAAATTACACTTGCGCCATCGCAAGCTATATTAGGGGAGTATGTTGTTGTAGTAGATGCAATTAATGAAGAAAAGCATTATCTTGATTTAAATGTGGTTGATGAAAAGGGTAACCCCATTCATCGGGAAGACCTTTACATTCGGCGTTTGTGGATTGATGAGGATGGTGAGGAAGATTTTGAATCTTTACATCCTAAATGTTTTGATGACAAACATACTTGTCGCATTTATTGGGACTATGACTATGGATTAAGAGGAGAAGACGGAAAACCACTGAAAGAAGCGACACTCCGCATAGAAGCCGAGGGTTACGACGGCCCCGTGACAATCAAGGTCAAATATCCCAAACGCAACGCCAAGAAAACAATCAAGTTCCGCAACAAAAAGAAATGACTGATGGAACAGACTGGTAAATTCATAGCCTCGGCGGTTGTCATGTTCTTATTCATGTTCTGTCTGATATTCTGCTTCGATTCGCCCGACACGTTGACCAATATTCTGTTGGTCAGCATAAATGTGCTGTTTTGTGGTGGGCTTCTTTGGCTTATCAACAGGAAAGGAGGCAGGCGATGAAAAGAGTTGGCTATTTTTCAATGCTCTCTTTATTTTTTCTTCTTGCGACCTGCGGCTGTTCAAGAATAAAATCAAAATATGATGCAGCCAAAGAGAGAGTCGAGGAAGAATTTGATGCCCTGTTCCAGACGGATTTTTATTCTGATTTAGGGGGATGGGATTATCGTCGTGTCCCATTGATTGCCCCGTATGAATTGTGCTCTACGTTTAAGCACGATAATATTAGGGTCTGGGTATGTATCAAGCGGAATAATCTCAATGAGTTCGGCGGACCGGGATTGAACACGGATCGACTTTCTGTAGAATATGCGGGAATTTCCGATTCAACAATATATTTAAGCTATTCAGAAGCCTTTGATGATATTATAGGTGGTAAACGCTATGATGCTTTGACTTCACCCCGTTTTGCCATTATTGATGTGCCGACAGATTCTATTGAATGGCATGAAACAGAAGCAGAATGGCTCGACGCTCTCCATAAGAGGAATATTGCCAATCCTCAACGGCATCATGTGGATAGCCTGTATGAAGATTTCGCCAATAATAACCGATTGCTGTTTAATCCTCCAAAAATGACACAACCATGAAACTGACCGATAAACGATTTTGGATCTTGCTGATTGTGATGGCAAATGCTGCCGTTGCATCTGGTCAATCTTTTTTCTCTGTAGAGGAAATAGGCAAAACTGAATACACTGAAGCTGAAAAAGAGTGTTCGCAATATAATGTGGTTCCGGCCGATTCCATTATTGACAACGATATTGTGAATTTGGTGTTGAAAGAATCACAAGCTATGTTTGAACGGCTTGATTCTGTTAGTCGGCAAGAAATCGTTGGTTTTGTTGAGGGGAATTTTGGCTTTGACAAACAACAATTATTGTATCTCCCTGAACTGAAATTATATGGATTCATCATTCCAGAATCACCATTTGACGATTCTGTATGGTGGTTTGATGCCGAAAGTGGCAAGTATATATGCAGTGCGGTATTTCCAACGGCAATAAATGCAGACGGGATGTATGTATCGCAGACCGGACATGATTGCGACTGGCCTTTAGAATTGAGATTCTTTCGTCACGAGGGGAATGGTTTTTATGAATTTGAATCATATAAAAACACTCGATACGATGAAGCGGTTGTCTATCAAGAAGAAGGTTCTGAACTTCGTTCTATCTTTTGGTACGACAACAACGTGCTGTTTTTGAAGACTTACGACCATGAAAGGCAAGAATACGTATATCTTAAAATAAAAGTTCAGCTATCTGTCAGGGATATGCTTGAAAACATGATGCCAAATGGTGCTATAAGACCCGCTCCGAAACACTCCGTCAGGAATCGCCAGAAAGAAGGAGGCAAGCCATGAAACATATTATTCGGTTATTATCATGTTTATGGTGGTCTGTACAAGGCATTATGTGGTTCAAGATACAATTCATGCCGCCAACAATCTTGTGCATAAGCACAGGGATCATACTGATACTTTGTGGGTTGAGTTATTTCAGCAACAATAGGAATATATCGATTTTATCGCAACTGCTCCAAATGTTGTACTCAATTGGATTTATCTGCTTCGCTTTTTTGCTAATTACCATGGGACATCCTGATGTATGGGATGTAATTAGTCTTTCAATCATTGCATTATTAAATATCACACTCTGTATTATAAAAGGATATAAACTTATTACAAAATGAAACGGTGGCATAAAATAGCAGGCATAATAATATTCGGAGCCATTGGCATGTTATTAGTATTCTCAATGTATGAGATTCAAAACACTTATATATGCCAAGACCTTATTTGCGATGACAATTGGGTTTTATGGGAAGCATTGCCCTATTTCATTACATTAGAAATTCTGTCTATCGTTTTATATCTAATTGCACTATATCTATTCATATGTCTTTGGCGGAAAGGAGGCAAGCGATGAAACGCGGAAGATTTATTATAGGCTTGTTACTGGGGCTCTTTGTCTTTTGTATTTCTGCACAGTCAGTCAATAAAGAGCAGATGCAAGAGGGCAAGATAAAGACTCTATGGGTTGTTGACGGAGTGGCATTGAACGATTCAGTGTTTGACTGCACCCTCGAACAGATGCAAAGTGACAGCGCGACCTTATTGGCAGGCCGTGTTTTAAGTTGGGTATATCCAAATGACATTGCAAGCATTTCGGTGATAGATTCTATCAGTGCGGCAATGTATGGTTTTGTCAACTGCAACGGAGTCGTAAAAATTGCAACCACATTCCGCGAGCCGATAATGTTTATCATCAACGGTCTCCTTACCAAGACTAAAGAAAAGGTTTCTGCCGGAGAGATTTTGGGAGGGTATGACTACATTCAATACATAGTCAAGAATGAATTTGAAGACTTAGCTGATTATGGAATCAAAGACTTTGTGATATTGAAACAACTCCCGACCACCTTGCATCAGCACAGGATTCCATTTGTGGTCGTTACAACGGAGTTACCGTATTATCGCACTGAACATCTCATTGGGAAATATACCGGGAAACAAGGCAGACAGTCCTACGAATTAAAGCTGAACGCCGATTCCACCTATGTATTTTCAAAAACTGTTTCTCATAAAAAATCTATCATCCCTGAGATTCGCAACTACGGAGAATGGAGCACATCAAGCGGTGAAATAAACTTGATTTCGAGTCAAGACCCCATAATCCTTCTTCAGGGATGTACAGTCTCGTTGGACACCGTGCGACTGAGAATAAAAACTGATAGAACTTTTACCTTACCAAAAGGCACTTGGAATAATTATAAATCTGTAACCTTAAAACGACAGCACTATGAAACTGACCGATAAACGATTTTGGATATCGTGGGGGAGCGTTGCTCGTTCTTATGGTCGGGCGTTGTTTGTCCGAGGGTTGGCGGGAAGATACTGCATTGCTTGGTGGAGCTTACGCTCTGTCGTTACTATCAACATACCTGTGCCATAGGATAAGATCGAGAGTTGCCTTTGGCAATCTGATTGTGATGATTGTCTATAATGCTATATTGAGTTATAATCTGGCATTTCACAGTCAGTATGGAGCCGGACTGACTTGGTGGCTCTTCGCACTGCTACTAAACGCCGTCCATTCAATCGCATTGCTCGCATTCGTAATTGCGAATACAATAAAACGAAAAAATTAACGACTGGCCGATAAGCGATTCAGAAAATTTGAATGCTTTATGCGAGGCATAAATTACTTCTTCCTGTATAGATATGCTGTGATAACGATTGTCAAGACTGTAAGCCCGGAATATACAACTGAAATTTGTGTCAGCACATCGGAATGAATCAGTTTCACATTGGCGAATATGACGAGGGCAAAGAATGTGGCAAGTATCAGCAGCAAAGCGATCATGCACCAGAATGTCGTCTGGGTCATGGATATGCGGTTCTCATTGCGGCGGATGTCCTTGTCCGCCTTTTCGCGTTCTTTGCGAATCTGCGATATGGCATTGTCTGCAATGGCATTGACTTCTTCCAGCAATGCCTGTATGTCATTTTCCGTAAACCTTACCGAGAATGAAGCCTTAAGCAGGTCATGGAGATTTATCATTGTACCTGCGTATGCACCGATTCCTTCAATGAGCTTGTTCAACAGCCTGTATGCCTCCGCTATCTCCGGCTTGAGTCTGCGGAACTCGTTAGCAAGCGCGTCGTTCCGCTGTTCAAGTCTTTGCCGACGTGCTTCATCCGCTGTTACTGCTGTTGTCTTTTCCGTTTCAGAAGTCTTTTCCATTTCGGAGGTGGTTTCTGCGGGCTGCCGCACATCCTCGCTGTAATCGTATTTCCTGTTTGCCATAGGTATGTTCTTTATCTCTTGCGTCCTGATTTCGTTTTCTTCCCAATATGTGCCGCAGCAGCACGGGCGCACCTGCGGGCGCGTTCCATCTCGTCCTCGTCTTTTTTGTCGCGCCAGTCATTATCATTGCTTGAACCGCCTCCGCCACCGCCGGTTGAGACGGTGTCAAGTGCCGTCAGCCCCACGAACAGGGCTACCGCCATGTCGGTGAGTTCCTTCCAGTTCGCTGTCTCGCGGTAGTCGAACTCATCGTTGAACACCTGCATGACATCATCGGAAATGTAGAACAGGGATGTCTTGCCGTCTTGTACAAGCTCGTATTGAGAGGTGTCCTCACGCCATGCCGAGTAGTCTGCGACAGGTTTGTCGGAATGTGCCATCGGTTGTGCCACAGGCTTTGCGGCGACTGGTACAACAGGCGCATCTGTCTTTGGCCCGGTCTTACCGACAGGCTGCATAGTCTTTGTTTCGGACTGCCCGTGAAGTTTCTGCCATGTCTGTTCAATCTTCGATGCCATGAGTTTGCGCCCCTTGCCAAGTTCGGATGCCTTGAATTTGGCTTTGCCCTTTCCGACCACATAACCCTTTATGCAGCCTTTGTCGTCCGGCCGTTCCACAAGTGTGTACCCATTTGCCCGCACCCTTGCTACATAATCATCCCAAGACCATGACGGCATTGCCCGCAGAATATCCATAAGGTCTTCGGCAACCTTGTCGGCGTTTGCCTTGTGGATTTCCATAGCGGTTATCCATCCACGCTTGACGGCTACAGCCTGCGCCGCATCATGCGCGCGGATGTGTATCTTATGGTCGTTGTTCGTCCTGCCAGTCCTGTCCTTGCGGCATACGGCGGCATGGAGATGGGGAATCCGACTGTCGGATTCAAGATGCAGCCACACCGTGTAGATGCTGTCTGCGAGGTTTGTCTTATGCGAATACACATTGCCATCGTCATCCGCCATCTCTATTTTGTCGAACTCCCGGATAAAGTCATCCCACAACTGCTGCCAGTCCTGCATGGTGAAGTCCTTTGTATGTTCCTTAGCCGGACTGATTTCAATTCGGATTACATTATTTTTCATCGGCGCGTGGGCCTTCATCATGTCCCATACGCCTTGCGCGTCAAGCCCGCACGGAAGCAGGTTGTCCTTGACATGGTATATCAGTTCCGGGTGTTTCTTGTTTCTCGACTCACCGGATATGTATCGGATATCATTTATTCCGTGGTTTATGGATTGTGCCTTGCCTATCATGTCGGTTCCTCCTCCTTGTCTGTTTCTGCTACTGTTTCTTGTTGTACTGTTATAGTTTTCACCGCCGGTATGCGGTTCGGGGCGAAATGTTTTTTGATGAGCCTCGTAATCATGTCAGCGGTCTTGCCGAGAAGCCGGAGCGCGCCTATCATCCATTGTTGGTTACGGAACATCGCCCTGCGCTCGTCCTGTGACATCGCGTTAAGCATCGAGGTGTATTTCGCGTAGTCGCTGCGTGCGATGACAAGCTGCTCGCGGACAGCCTCCTGTTCCGGTGTCAGCCGTACTTTCGGTTCGTATCCGTATGCGCGGGAAAGCACATAGTCACTGAGGCTCATGCCGCACTCTCCGGCAAAGTTCTCAATCTTCTCCCGTTGCGACTTGCTGACACGAAACGAGATGGTTGAATCTCGTTTCTCCTTGACTTTCTTCTTGCTTTCCGCATTGTCGCCTACATCCGTTGTATCTTTAGTTGCACCGGTGAAATCGGCAGTGATTTCAAACGTGTCTGTATAGCATTGCGTATTCTGTTCGGTCTTCATAAGTGGTAATTTGATAATGTTATAACAGGTACCGGTGCGAGCCTGCGAGCGGCATTTCTCGTTGGACGGATGGACAACGGCAAGAGGGCCGTGGATGGAATGACCGTCAGGGAATGTAATACAGCGGCATATCTTGTAACACCACTCATTTTCCTTCCCTCCTTTTTCTTCCTTTTCTGCCCTGCCTTTGGCATTATCTCATCTCTGTTTTAGACTGTTTCGCCTATATTATAAGATGTATGACAGCCGCTTGCAGGTCGCACCTTATCAGGATTACTTGTCATCTGGAAGTCTGTCGAAAGCTGTCTTCACAGCCTCGGCATCGGTGGTGATACGCATCAGCGCGACGGTCGCCTTGAGTGCCTGTGCCTGGTTGCAGAACTGCGTGACGGTATTAATAAGAACTTCCGACCGTCCGACACGGAACAGCATCACAGCGTCTGCCGTCAAAGTGTTGGTCTTGTTCATGCCGTGGTTCAGGAACCGGTTTACTGCCAGCCTGTCAGCCGGATCGATGTCCTCATACTTGCCGTTGCCCGTGGCATGGCTTACCATGACACGCACGGCGTCCGCCTGATAAAGCGTGCAGGAGTTGAGGAATGCAAGTACATGGGCGAACTCCGCCTTAAGTTCGCCTCTTGCGCGGGGCTGTCTGCCATTGTTTTTTCCGCTGTTGTCTTTTTGCGCAGGAACATTGCCGTTCACCTGCGGCACATTGTTTTCATTGTTCATACTGAAGTAGTTTAAATGGTTTTTGAATACTGTGTGATTGATGTTTGAATCTCATTTGAATGTTCGTTACTTGTCCGCACGGCGGTTTACAAGATACTGTGTGGCATCGCTGTCAATTTCCGCCTGCGACTTGACACGGATGTTTGTCAGCCATGTGTCAAGGTCTGCCTTCGAGAAGAAACACAGTTTGCCGTTGGGCTTGTAATAAGGGATTGCACGGCGCATCATCAATTTGTAGAGATAGCTCGGCTTGAGTCCGAGGTACTTTGCAGCCTCGGTGGTGGTGAGTAGGTTTCTTTCTGTTTCCATATCGCTTTCAATTTGTTTTTATTCCTGTTGCCACTCGGCATAACACCTTGCGTTTCTGCTGTTTTATGCCTTATGTTTCGCTTGCAAAGTTACTTTGGACTTGAAGTGGCGCAATGTGGCCCGAATGGGGAAAGTGTATAAGACAGCAATGCGCCATACTGCTGGTATTCAGCGGTATGGCGCATTGCCGTAATCTTCTTATGTTATATCAAATGGGGAACTGGCGGGCTGTTATGGGGTACCGTTCAGTTGCCGAGCTTTTTCGATGGCTCTGTCGATGGATTTGCGGTATTCCCGGTTCTCTTTTGTCGCACCTTGTGCACACACGTCGTTGCGGTGCTTGTCGTAATATGACTTGGATATGCCGCAACGTTGCAGGAAATCTTCCGCCCATTGCTTGCCACGCTCACGCGGCTTGACGGTCTGCGATACGGACAACACCATGTAGCAGATGCGCAGGTTCTCTTTCGGACGCACGGTGACAGGCTGCACCGTCGGCTTCAGGTTCATGAAGTTCGCGAAGTCACTGCCGGAAAGATGACCGAACTGGCAGTCGTTGCAGACATCGTAGATGAACAGGCACAGGGCGAGGTCAACGGTGTCCATCCATGCGGATGTATCTTTGAACTGGATGCCGTCACTCATGCGCGTCCCCCTTCGTCCGTCTAATGTCGCTGATGATGCTTCCCGAAATGCCTTTCAGTCTCTCGACCAGCACGGAAAGGAACATCGGCTTGAAACAATACACGCAGAAGATACGGTCACGTTCCTGCTGTAACTCATTATATAAAAGGTTCACATGCACATGAGCCGTATCGTATTCCACTTTCTTTGCATCGCACAAAGGGTCAAGCGACTTGTAATCCTCGGAGTCGAGCGGCAGGAAATCCAGTCTATTACTCATCGCCGAATACTCGCGCCACAGTCCGGTTGCAACATCTTTCGCTTCCTCGTAGCGTAATTCTAACGGTCTGAGGTTCGCTTCAAAGATGTTCTCGAAATCCACGGATTGTAATCCTGAAATATCTAATGACAGGAATTTTTCTGCCTCCGAAAAAAGGGAAAAGGAAATTTCATTCAACTGTTCCGCATCGTCCCGGGACATTGCAGCCGCCTCTATCACAATTTGGTTTGTCTCGTTGAAATCCTTATAAAACAGGGACAACAACATCGCCTGTTCAAAGGTGATGCTGTCCTGCTTGCAAGTGGCAAGCAAGGTGTTTACCTCTTGTAGCCGCTGTGGTATCTGTTGTATCTTCATAATCGTCAGGAATTGAAAAGGTCGTCCATAGTCACCTCGCTGTGGACTATGCTTTTGTTTTTAGCATTGGCCACGCCGTAGGTTGTTATAAAAGTATGCACCACGGTCTTGTTTGTTTTGGTCAGTTCCTTAAACAGGCCGGAACGTTCGCGCAGGCGACGCTCGTATTCAGGTTTGATACGGTAAGCGTCTGTACTGAATTTCATCTCACAAAGATGTATTATCCTGTCGGCACGTTCGATGATCATGTCTATTTGTCCACCCGGTGTTTCTGTTTTCTTATCCGGTTTGACTTGCCATGTGGACAAGGATGTAGCCATGCCTCTTATACCCAAAGAGGATTTGATTTGTTTATGATGCCTCATGCAAACCAGTTCAAAACTGTTCCCCATCCAATCAAATATGGCTCCGGAGTTGATGTGGTTGCTCCACCATTCGTTATCGTGGGAAAGATTGTTTGCAAGGAACTTGAAATAGAACAGCGAGAAGAAATCCGTCAGCCTGTAAACTGCGTCACGGCGTTTATTGCCGTATTGAAGCCATTTCTCAATCATGTCGGAACTTTCAAGGTTCTTGACGGCTTTGGATATATTGCTGCTTTTTGATGACAATGACGAGAATATATCCTTGTATGTCATTCCGGATTCATGCTCACTGAGTAACTGGACGATTGAAGTGTATAATTCAGCATTGTCAAAGAGTGCGTTATATAGCTCGTCAAATTCCAGTTTCAAAAGTGCACCCTCGTTGAAGAAAAGTCTGTCCATATTTTGAGCGAAACTCAATTCAGGGTCAAGGAGGCTGTAGTAAAATGGGATGCCGCCAAGAACCATATAGGTTTGGGTCAGTTGGTATCTGTCCCATTCAATGCCGCGCTCCGCAAGATAACGCTCGGTCTCGTTCAGAGAAAACGGAGACAGATGCAGGTTACAGGTGATTCTGGCATGAAGACCGCCCTTATTCGCGACAATCTTATCTTTCATCCATGAGGTTGCCGACCCTGTGGCCACAAGCATTATGTTCCGCTGTGACATGGCCCAGCCGTTCCAGAAATTCTCAAGGGCGGACACAAATATGGATTTACCGGAATCCATCCAAGGCATTTCATCGATGAACACTATCCGCTTACGGTCCGATGGCAAAGAAGACAGGTATTCTTCAAGTGCATGGAAGGCTTCGTCCCAGTTTCTTAAATGTGATACTTTCTTCTTGGAATAACTGTTGAGGACACTCTGAAAGTTGTTCAGTTGCCTGCGAGTTGTCATGCCATGGGCACCGACATACTTAAAACCAAATTCCTGATTGAAGAACTCTTCTATCAAGAAGGTTTTACCGATACGCCGTCTGCCATAGACAATCACCAGCTCCGACCTGTCGGAGTTGAGACATCTTTCCAGTTCAGCACATTCCTTGTCACGACCAATAAGTTTGTCCATGTTTCCAATTTTGGCACAAAGGTACGCAAATTTAATTGCCGAGCCAAATATTTAGCCATATAATTGAACTTATGTAGCAAATATTTGTCGATAAATTCAGGTTTAGGACATAAAACTCCGTTTTTTTTGAATGGAGAAAGGCTTAATATCTGAACTTATCCAACTTTTGAGGTGAGATAAGTTCAATTTATATGTTCAACAGGAAAGTATGTGCCGAATTTTGACTAAAACGGGCTGAAACAGGTGCGAAAAAGTCAGATCTCGGCATCAGTCAAACACGCCATCAACAAGATTTACGGCTTCGACTTTCTTGCTGTCAACAATCTTCGCGTATATCTGGGTCGTTTTCACGTTGGAATGGCCGAGCAGCTTGCTCGTGGTATAAAGGTCTGCGCCCAGTGTCAGCATCATCGTCGCGAAGCTGTGCCTCGACGTATGGTAGGTGATTTTCTTGGTGATACCGGCGGCTTTCACCCACTTTGCCAGAACCTTGTTTATGTTCGGTTCGGCAATCAGCCCGTCAAACACCTTGCCGTCATCCGGGGCATCGCCACGTTCCGGCAGCCATTTCATCGCCTGTGAGGAAAGGGGAAGGAATATCGGGGTCGTGGTTTTCTTCATCACGACAGACGCGCGCCACTGTTCCCCGTCTTTGGACAGGTCACGCCAGCGGAGTGCGTAAATGTCACTTAGCCTCAGACCGCAATAGCAGGCGAAAAGATAAGCACGTTTCACATCCTCCCTCGGACATTCCGTCGCTATAAGGGTCTTTATCTCGTCCACGGTAAGGAACTCGCGCTTGCTCTCCGGCACCTTGATGCGCTCGGTCGGGGTAAGCGACATGAACGGGTTTTCAGGAATGATGTCAGCCCTGACCGCCGCGTTCAATGCCGTGCTGAAGTAGCCGACATAATCCGACATACTTTTCGGACTCAGCGGATTGCCCCACGTGGTTTTGTATTCGGACTGGAGCCAGCGGATGAAGGCGACACAGAAGTCCTTGTCGATGTCACCCATGCGCACCTTGTTCTTTCCTATATAAGTAGAAACAAGGTTAGACACCGTACCCAACAGTTTCACGCCTCTCACACCTCTGCGTTTTTGTTCCTCATAGAATGTCCGCATCCAGTCCGACAGCAGCATCTTTGACCTGCCTGATGTGTTCTTCAGTCCGGCCTTGTTGTTGGTCAGTTCGATTATCCGTTTTGACTTGATGGTCTCCACAGCCGCCAGTGTGGCCCTGTTCTGTTCCTTGACACGGGCATTGATTTCGGGAAGGCGGTAGAGCTTAAGGAACTCGTACTGCCTCTTGCCGTCCACATAGATGTCAAGATAGTATGACTCGGAACCGTCCGCAAGTTTCTTGGTGCGCACCTTCACCGGTTCCTTCAGTTTTGTCTTTTTGCCGTTTGCCGCCATATATAATAATATAATAAGGTATTACGATTTATGATTTCAGAATACGGAATCCGCAAGGTTCACCGCCTCGTCCTTCTTCCGGTCGATTATCCTCGCGTATATCTGGGTGTGCTTGACCGAGCTGTGTCCCAGCAGTTTCGACACGGTGTACAAGTCCGCTCCGAGAGTGAGCATCATCGTTGCGAAGCTGTGCCTGCTCGTATGGTAGGAGATATGCTTCCTGATTCCTGCCGCCTCCGCCCACTTTTTCAGGTTCTCGTTCACGTTGCCGTAATTGACGAGGTTGCCGAACACATAATCATCAAAGGTGCTATCTCCTTTTTCGGGCATCCATTTCAATGCCTGTCCTGACAGGGGAATGTATAACGGCTTGGTGGTCTTCTTCATCACGACCGAAACGAATGTCTGCCCGTTCTCGTGATAAATGTCGCCCCATTTGAGGTTCCTGACATCGCTGATGCGCAGTCCGGTAAAACAGGAGAACAGATAAGCCCTCTTCACAAGTTCGTTGGGGCAGTCCGTGGCAATCATGCTCCGTATCTCGTCTATGGTCAGGTATTCGCGCTTGCTCTCCGGCTTCTTTATCTTCTCGATGGTTTCAAGTCTGTTCCACGGGTTCTTATCCATAAGCCCCTCACGTACCGCCTCGTTGAGCATGGTGCGGAAAGTCTGGCAATAGGTGTCTGCGGTTCTCGCACTGATGGGCTTCCCCGTCAGGCGGTGCTTGTATGTATTGCGGAACCAGCCTATCATATCAAGGCAGAACTGCCTGTCAATATCCGAAAGTCGGGTGTCAGGACGAAACATATGCAAAGCCCTTTTCACGTTGCTGATGCTGCCCATGTCCCTTAAACCGCGTTTTTCATGGTTGTCATAACAGGTCTGCAACCAGTCTGAAAGGAGCATCCCTGTGCCGGAACCGGCAAGTTCCATCTCGGCTTTTGCATTCAACAGGGCCTCGGTTCTCGCCTGCAAGATTTCTTCCGCCTCCCGGAGCGTGCGCGCGTTCTGACGCTTCGCTGTAGAAGAGGTTTCGGGCAGAAGGTAGAGTTGCAGGAACTCGTACTCATGCCCGCCGTCCACGCTGCGGTCGAGGAACAGGGACATGCGTCCGTCCGCCAGCTTGCGGCGGCGCAACTTGAACGGGGATTTCTCCACCAGTGATTTCCTTTTTCTTCCCATTGTCCTTCAGTGTTTTATATTCAAATGCAAAGATACGAAATAATCCGCAAACGAGTATCGTTTTAGGTAACAAAAATGAAGAATAATAGGGATTTTCAAGGAATGCATCAGAAACTACCGGTTTTTATGTAAATAGTTAATAATCAGCATTTATATGAATTTTACTCACTTTTGTTCTCCCTTCTTTTACATACATTGGCTAATGGGCTACGATTTACTGCCAACAAATCCTGTTGGGAATGCTGACGATTTTCGGGC
>ERZ780149.2914-NODE-2914-length-15124-cov-5.325436_pt1 | contig 15124 bp, 10 predicted proteins | sample MGYA00511367_ERZ780149 | MGnify/ENA primary metagenome ERZ780149 (study PRJEB29588, sample SAMEA2153852) | human gut metagenome | biome: human gut; feature: human-associated habitat; material: faeces | place: Denmark | collected 2008/2010 ... | reverse complement strand
CGCCATTGGACAGGTCCACGCTGTAATCCGACTGATCAATCCTCACAGACTTGGTTTCGACCGGAGGCTCTTCGCCGCCGATGTTGGCCATCTTCACGCTGAACATGTCATCATCGGACTTCTCGAAGGAGTTGTTCACCTGAGAACCGGTGTCCGGCAGGTCGGCATTGTCGTTCATTGCCAGATCGTACGGCAGGGAATCCATGGCGGACAGACCGAAGGTGGCTGCCAGTTCGATGCCGATGCCGCTCGAGGCAATGCGGTCAGCGGTGGTGCCGATCTCTTCCAGCGGGATGGCGATCTCGTAGTGATCATCCATCTGAGCGGAATTGTGGCCCTTCTCGTTGAAGTTGACCCACTTGGCCTTGTTCTGGTTCTCGGCCTTCATATCGCCGATGAAACGACCGTTGTTTTCACCCCAGCCACCGTCGATGCCGATGACATCCTTGCTTAGAATGCCATTGCCATAGCCGAACTTGATGTTCGACTTCTTGGTGTTGGTGGCGGCGTTAGCAGCCGGACCATACGCAGCCTTGGAGTTCAGACCGCTCTCGTCGCCCTTGTAAATCCACGGCCCGTTGGAACCGTTGGTGGAAATGGTCACCACGTTATTGAGCTTCTGCTCGCCACCCCAAGTGATGTTGGATGCCCACAGGGAACCGCCGGTCTGCAGACCGCCGTTGTTGCCGATGCAGGTGCTGTCATCCTTGGTGTCGATGGCGATGTGGAACGGCAGGTTCTGGGTCTGCCACAGGTGGCCTTGGCTCAGGGGGTAGTCGTCGCCAGTGTCGACGACATCCTGCACGTTAGTCATTTCCCACATGAGGTACAGGTTGTCGTCATCGTAGGCGCCATACAACGCATACAGATCGATCGGAACCTCATACATGGAATTCGGGCGGTACACGCGCGGGTCGTCGTTGGCGGCGCCCTGCGCGATCAGCATGGAGCTGTCCCAGTCAGCGATGCTCGCATCCTTCCCGGCGTTGAAGTTGATGGTCTTCTTGACGCCCATGCCCACCTTGTTGGTACTGTACTGCGCGGCAAGGTTCTGCTTCGGGACCTCCACCTTCTTCACGGTCACGGAAGCGCTCAGCGCCTGACCCTTCTTAACCTTCTTGCCATCCTTGGCGGCGGTGCCGGTCACCTTGACGGTAGCGGTCTCGCCGATGGAAAGAGTTTTACCAACGGAAATGACCTTTCCGTCAGTGAAGGAGCCGCTCTCGCCCTCGGTGGTGGTGTACTTCAGATTGTCGGCATCCTGCGCGCGCAACGTGACCTTGACATTGTCGGAGGAGAATTCCTTGGAAGCCGCTTCCACGGACACGTTCGGATCGGATTCGCCCTTCACGTAGAAGACGCTGACCGCGCCGCCCTTGGCGGTACCGGAAACGATCTTATGGTTGGAGACCACAAGCTGGCCGCCATTGACCTCATCCGGGTAGGTGCCATCGTCAAGTGTGGTTTCCATGCCGGAAAGGCTCTTGTCGCCACCCATGTTGGCAATGACCACACCATCGTTCTGAATGCCATCAGACGTGGAGCGCTCAATCATCAGGCAGGACTTGTCGCCGCAGTTCTGCAGGTTCTCGCCCTTGCCATCCATGGCGTTACGGAAGTGGTTGACTGCCGCGACGGACTTGTTCTTCCACATGTCGTCACCGGCGTCACCCAGCTGGGACTGCTCGGCGAACTGCGGGTTGGTGCCGCCAGAGCCCTTCGGACGGTTGAAGTACAGCGGAGCGCCGGCCCTACGGGAACCAACGACCGCCCAGCCCATCATGATCTGATAGTCGGTGAGGCCGGTGGATTCCTTGTCGCCGTTGGCGTAGTTATCGTGGGACTCAACCCAGGTGACCAGCTGGTCTTCGCTTGCGCCGCCGGTATCGATGTTCTTCACCATCTTGACGTCAAGGTTGTTCGAGCCGACAGCGGCGCGAATGGTCTTGCCGTAGTTGGAAGCGGTGTTGCCGCCGCCATCGGAGGAATTGTCGCGGAACATGTTGGCGTATGCCTTGTAGTCAAGGCCGGAATCGCCCTGCAGCACCTCGCCGTACTGGAACTGGGAGCCGTTCTTCAGAATGGTGTTCCAGTAGTTCGACTGCTTATTGTCGAAGACTTCGGTCGGCAGCTCGACGTGCTTTGCCGCATCGTAGCGGAAGCCGTCAACGCCGTCCGCCACAGCGGTCTTCAGGAACTTCTGCATACGATCGGCAACAGCCTGGTTCTGCGTATTCAGATCCCACAGGCCAAGCAGGTGGCACTGCGTCACCTTGTAACGGTTGGAATAATCGTTGATTTCACCGTTGGGGCCGTCGCAGCCGGTACGCTTGTGGAAGTACTCCTTGTTCTGCCAATCGGGGTCGATGGCGTTCCAATCGGAGGTGAAGTGGTTGGCGACCACATCCACGATCACACGCACACCATACTTATGGGCGGTGGCGGTCATTTCCTTCAGGTCAGCCTCGGTGCCGACCACGAAGTTGCCGATGGAGGTGTTCGCCGGCTGGTACACGTAGTACCAGTTCTCGGTGAACTTCTTGCCGTTGGCGGCGACTTCCTTGATCTTGCTCATAGGCTCGGTCTGCACGGAAGTGTAGCCCGCCGCGGCGATCTCAGGCATGTGCTGCGTGATGGTCTTGAACGACCACATCCATGCGTGCAGGATGGCGCCGTTCTTCATGTGCTTGGTCAGACCGTACTGGTTACGGGCCGCTTCGAAAGAAGAATTTCCGATGGTGTCCTGGTAGCTGTCACGATCGGCGGCAAGTGCGGTGGATGCCACACCCATACCGCCGAACAGCGTGGCGACCGCCACCGTTCCCGCCGCTACTTTCTTCCAGGTTTTGGCCGCACGAGCCTTGCGGGCCGCGCGCCTACGCTCTGCACGGGTCATCAACTCCGGTTGATCGTCGTGCGGAGGCTCTTTTCTGGTGAGTGCGTTCGCCATACCCGCGAACGTATGAGTGCTGAGTCGCACCTTACCCTCCCTGCTTCCTTGCATCTAACTTTGACAACGTTTGCCACTAGCAGACGTTGCGTCAAAAATACCACATTTTTCCTTTGAAAAATGAATGATTTTTATTGAAAAATGGCGGTTAAAACGCAATTGTTTTCTGCTCTGTTGCAAACGCTGTCAGCAACAGATACACTCATACCAGCACCCCGTAGCACCCACTATCGTTGCAAATTCACATATGCAAACGTTTCAGAAAATTTTCCAACCAATACCACCTTGCGACGCAAAGCACCCTCGCCCCATCCCACGCCACCGACAGCCCACCCCCAACAATCCTGAAATTAATCTTTCAAGAGATGCTCAAAAAGGGCTTCTTTACCTCTTATGGCATGCAACATGCCAATCAAATCAAAATATCAATAATAAAAAATGGGTGAATATCACAAACACGCTCGGACTCAAAAAAAGAGTAGGGCCAAGCTATGGTGAATCAATCCATGGACCTAAAAGAATTATCAGGCAACGATTTGGGAGCGGATGGGGGCGGGGGTTACCGCACGGTGTTTGCGCATGCTTTTCAGGATTTTGCGGATCGCACCGTTCGTCTGTTCGGCGGCGACGCAGAACATGCTGAATTCGCGGCCATGCGGGTCGGCGATGTCCTTCGGCTGGGGAATTATCGGACGAATCATCGAGGACTTCTTGATCACCGACTGAAGACGTTCCTGGATGGTCAGTCCGGCAATCATATTGTTGCGAGCGCAGTAATCGCACATATTCGCGAAATCGTCAAGCAGGAACGTGTATCGTACGGCGGCTGGCGCCAACGTGACGATTTCCTTGCGCTGCTGCTTTTCGAAGCAGAGGATCAGGTCGGCTTCGTCGGCCATCTGTCGGGTCAGTCGTCGGGAACGGAAGCCGCTCGATTCAATGCCGACGCTTTGCATAAGGCGGCCGCTCGACGGATCGATCGGATGCATCGGCAAACCACGCGTGCCGGCGCTTGACACCTGCACGGTGGTGCCGTTCAGATAGTGGGTCATCAGAAGCTCGCCCATAGGGGAACGGCAAATGTTGCCCGTGCAGACGAACATGATGTGCATGCCTAAACCCCTTAACCGTTCTTCCAACGTTTCGTGTTGCGGTTTTGCGAAATCCACCATGGCTTCCGCAACCCGCCAAACGGAAATTTTAGCGCGAGGCGTTCCCCGCATGCGGCAAATCGTCCAATACGCGCAGAATCATTGCAGAAATTCGGCGCGGGCGGTGGCGGTCAGCGAATAGCGGATCGGGCGGGAGCCGTGGAACTCGAGCAAGTTCCTGTTCACCAGTTCCGCGAGCGCGGTGTTGGTCTTCCGCTCCCCCACGCCAAGCCATTCGCGCATTAGGCGGCGCGATATGGGTTTCGGAGCATCGTCGAAAAGCTCCTCCTGCAGCAGGAAGTACAGCATGTTCCGCTGCAGTTCCGTAATGCCCTGCGTTCGCGCATAATGTTCAAGCCTCTTCCGCGCGGTGTCAAGCAGGGTTTTCTTCTCGCCGAGCACAGAGATGATGTTCTTCTGGGCGGTGGCGATAAAACGGATCATCCGATATGAGAACAGCGAGACGTCAGAACAGTTCAGCGGATGCTGCGCATCATCAAACGCCTTGTAATACCGGCCTTTTGCGTCGGCGATAACCGGACTCAGGCTGATCGCCGTCGGTATGGACAGGTGCTTGCTCAGCTGCAGAGCAAGCAGGAACCGGCCCGTCCTGCCATTGCCGTCATAGAACGGGTGAATGCATTCGAAGGCGTAATGGCACATCACAGCCCGCAGCAGCGGAGGAATCGCCTCATCCGAAAGCAACGCCAGCCATTTGGTCAATTGCACTTGGATTTCCGATTCCGGCCATGCGCCTTGATGAATCTCCCGGTCAAAGCCGTCACACACAGAGACTTGCTTGGCTCTGAATACCATTCCGTCAGGCTTGTCTTCCTCCCGTAGTTCCCCAGCCATCACCTGATCGTAAATATTACGTATGTCATGCAACGTTTTCGGTAGTTCCAACGTTGCGGAATTTTCGCCGGAGAGTCCGAGAAAGAGTTTGGCAAGCTCACTCAACCGCTTGTGCGGCCCGTCCGCGACCGCCGCATCCAACGCGTCTGAGATTTCCTTGCGCGTGGTGTGCACGGCTTCTATGGAGTTCGTGCTCTGCATTTCCGCGCCGATGAGTTCCATCAGATACGCCCTGCGGGCAATCGGCGGCAATGCGGCCCACAGCGATTCGACCTGCACTTCCATGCCACGGACCGAATCCATGACGTTCAACAGTTCCCTGAACGCCACGGCGAACATCTCATGACCTTCGAATTCAATACCTGACCGGTATGTTGAATAGCCGTTGAGTCTTTTTTGGTATTCCTCCTCAGCCGCATCCTTCGGCTTGGCCGTGGATGATGACATTGCCAATGTCTGCCGTATGCTTTTGTACTCCATAACCATCATCCTTATAACCGTCATTTGTGCAGAATATGCAGGTTCGGGGTGAATATAGACTATTCCTATACCTACATAATGTCAAAAATGTCGATATAGCAGCAGGCGTGTTTGCGGCTATTGGTACGTTGAGGGGCATATGTGGGGATACGTGCGGATATGTTTGCTATGCGCAGATATGTTCAAGCGCAGATTAGGTGCGGGTCAGGCGACTTCGAGCGTGGCGAGGAGAGCGCGGTGGTCGGAGCCGGCGATGTACTTGGTTTCCAGATCGCCCACGTTCACGCCCTTGTCGTGCACGATATGGTCGATTTCGGCGATCGGCATCATGGCCGGGTACGTCATGTGCAGGCCTTCGCCCGCCTGCTGGCCGGAATCCAGAAAACGGCTGCCGAGCAGGTATCGGAAGCTGGCGTGGTCCCATGTGGAGTTGAAATCGCCCATCAGCACGTACAGATTGTCGTAATGCTGCAGTTGGGCGAGCGAGTCGAGACTACGGTTCCACAGACCTTGGTTGCGGGGGCGCGGCGAGAACGGGTGGACGGAGCCGAAGCGCACCTTGCTGCCGCCGAAATCGATTGTCGCGGCGGAAACGCTGCTTGATTCCACGGGAATGAGGTTCTGTTTGGCGTTTTCCATCGGCGCGGCACTGTACAGCACGTTCACACCGCCGTTGTCATGCCACGTTTGCTGCGCGGCCACGGAATACGGCAGATAATTGGCGATTCCGGCGCCGTTGAGCCGGTTGAGCAGGTCCCATGACACTTCCTGCAGCGCGAGCACTTCCACATGCTCGTTTTTGACGATTTCGACGATCCGATTGGCGTCGGCATGCCCTTCCTTGGTGTTGAAGGTCATGATGCGGGCGTACCGGTCGGACGTGTTGGGCAAGCCGTTGGACGAGACTTGCGTGACTGCGGTGCTGGCCGCGTCGGAAATCGTTTGCTGCGGCCTGATATAACCCCAATGCCAGCCGATTTGCACGACCACGCACACCACGCTGACGGTGGCGAGTAGGACGCGTCCGCCTATTGCACGGACGGCTATCGCGGTGATCGCAATAATCAAAGACAGCATGCCCAGCCACGGCATCAGCGCGACGATAAGCGGCACGTACCGTTTGCCGTCAAGATTGTTGGGCAGCATGCGCAGCAGCATGGCCAGCAGGATGACGGCGGTGGCCAGCCAGAGCACCGCGGTCAGAAGGTGTGTTGCTGCGGTACGGCGGGTCATGCCATGTTGCGCGCGGTCGAGGGGGCGGCTGGCGCATGCTTTGTCGAGCTGCGCGCCCAGATCCTCGATTTCGCTTTCGCTTGTGCGTTCGCGTTCGGCATCGTTATTGCCGCCGTTCTCACGCTCGCTTTCGCAGGTTTGCCGCATGGTTGCCTTTCATTACGTTCCCGTTCACCATACGCAACACGGCACGGGTGCGCCACCTCCTTCCCGCGAGGTTCACAGTGCTTTTACGTGCACCCGTACCGCATGCCACTATGCGGACATTTCTCTCTCATTTCCTACTGCGGGGAATGGCGGCACTTGAGCAAACCACGCTCATGACATGCCTACGGAACGGCGAAAATACGGGTATGGGCGAGTAGGTCAGGCTAGGCGGCGTGAGGGTGGACGCGATTGAGTGCGCGCTGGACGGTGTCGCGGGTGGAGCCGGCGCCGTTGCCGCGGACGCCGAAGAAGACCATGACCACCATGATGAAGCAGATGGCGGCGCTCACGCGCAACGCCCACTGGATGCCGAACACGTTCGCGGCCGCGTACATGCTCTTCGCGCCACCGATTGCGGCCCAACGCAGGGCGGTGAACATTTCCATCAGAATCACCAGCACGGGTGCGCCGATGGCACCGGCGATCTGACGGACCGTGTTCGTGACGGCCGAGCCGGCGCTCACCTCCTCGGGCTCCAGACAGTTCAGCGACCATGTGGTGATCGGCATAAGCACGAATCCCATACCGATCTGGCGCACGAACTGCCAGATGGACACCCACCAGATCCATGAGGTCATGGAAATCAGACTCATCATGATGGTGCCGAACAGCAGGGTGATCGAGCCGATCAGCGCCACCGGACGCGCGCCGAGACGGTCGAGTGCCTTGCCGCCGAAGAACTGCGCGATGCACTGGCCGAACGCGCCGGGCAGCATCACCAGGCCGCTGATCGTGGCGGAATAGCCGCGGCAATCCTGAATGTACAGCGGCATGATCACCATGATCGAACTGAACGCGAAGAACGACAGCGCGGCGGTGACGGTGCCGACGGTGAAGCTCTTGTTTTTCAGCACGCTCAGGTTGAGCAGCGGAGGCTGCTTGGACGGGTCGGCCGCCTGCCTGCGAGCGCCGTGGATCTGCCGCAGCACGAACCAGACGATGCCGACCAGGCCGATGAGCATGGCGAGCCACACCATCGGATGCGTGAACGGATACGATTCGATGTTCGTGAAGCCGAACATAAGGCCGCCGAAGCCGAAAATCGACAGGCCGACGGAGAAGAAGTCAGCTTTGGCGGACGCGTCGCACGTGCCGAAATTACGCAAGCCGAAAATCGCCAAAAACAGTGAAATCACGCCGATAACCGTCAGCGTGAGGAAGATCGATCGCCAGCCGTTCAAATCGGTTTGCACACCACCCAACGTGGGGCCAATCGCGGGCGCGACGCTCATGGCCATGCCGACGGTACCCATCGCCATACCGCGGCGGGACAGAGGATAAATGGAGAATACCGTGATTTGCAGGACCGGCCACATCACGCCGGTGCCGACGGCTTCCAGCAGACGGCCGATCAAAACCAGCACGAACGATGAGCCGAGCCAGGCGAACACCGAACCGAGCGTGAACACCGCCATCGACGCGATCACGATCTGACGGGTGGAGAATCGGCGGGTCAGGTAGGCGGTGAGCGGCACCATAACGCCCATGACGAGCTGGAAAATCGACGTCAGCCATTGGCCGGTCGTGACGGAAATGCCGAAATCGGACACGATGGTGGGCAGTGCGGCGCTCAACTGCAGCTGCGTGAAGTTGCCGACGAACGTGATAAAGGTGAGAATGGCGATCGATACGAACGCGACATGCGTCAAATGGTCGTTTTTATACGATTCCTCGCCGGTAAGCGGCTGGGACAGGCCGTGGGTGCGGCCCTGTTTCGCGTTTATTTTCTTTTCCGGCTTCACTTCCGACCTCTTCTCCGGTTTCGACGGCAACCGACCGCCCTCCATCACTCATCCGCGCATACTCGCAGCGTATTGCGCAACTCCTGCAAAAACAGACTCAAAAAGTCTAGTACTGCGGGTGGTCGAACGCGAGATGAAACTATTCGAACACGTTCAATTCCAATTCAACCGAGAAAAATTGGCAAAACTTCGTATTTGTTCATCATGGGGTGGTATACATATGCGTTGGCAGTAACGGCACGATACAGGAAAGGAATACGCCGCGCAGGGGGTTAGGAAGTATGACCGTAGTCACGTTATTCAACATAGCGATGGAGCTATGGGGCGTTCTCATCTGCATCGTTTGCGCAGGTGGCGTCTACGTGGGCGCGATACGTAGGACGCGGCGTACCTATACGAAAGTTTCCATGCAGCTTCTATGTGCGCTGATGCTGCTGGCCGACGTGTCCGCCTGGTATCACAACGGCGGCTGCGACAAGCTTGACTTCTACATGACGCGCATCGGCAATCTTGGTGAATACCTGATCAATTTCATCTTCATCGCACTGTTCGCCAACTATATCTGGCAAACCGTCAGCGGCGACGACACGCTTGAAAACGTCAGCCCGCACGAGTGGAGGGCCAGAATGAGCGGCGGAGCCAAGCGTAATCGTAAGAACCAACGTTCGGCCAATGCCCGATCCAAGCCGAAAAAGCCGCGTTCGAAGAAGCTTGACGTCATCTACGCAGCGTCCGCGCTCGGCATCGTACTGACGATTGCCACGCAGTTCAACCATATGGTCTACTACATCGACAGCCAGAACTACTACCGGCGCGGACCACTGTTCGCTATCCCGCAGATACTGGGTCTGGTAGAGCTCGCGCTGATTGTGATGCTGATCATCGAAAACCGCAAAAACCTCAGCCGACCGCTGTTCGTCACGTCGCTGTCGTTCTTCGTGCTGCCGATTGTGACAACCATCGTTCAGATTCTCCATTACGGACTGGCGTTGCAGGCCATCGCGATCACGATTTCAATCCAGTTCACGTTCGTGGTCGACACCATCGAAATGAACAAGAAAATCCGTTCGCAGGATGACGCCTATCAGAAGGCCAGCTACGAGGCGCAGCACGATGGTCTGACCGATTTGTGGAGCAAGAGCGCCGGCCGCGAGCAGATTGAGAATTATTTCGCGCACATGCAGGAAGGCGACCAAGCCGTTCTGATTTTCGTTGACATCGACGATTTCAAGCAGATCAACGATACGTACGGCCATAAAGTGGGCGATTTCTGGATTCGTGAAGTGGCGCAGACGTTGAAGCGGCTGTACCGGCATGATGACATCATCGTCCGTTTCGGTGGCGATGAGTATGTGGCGCTGATAAAGAACACCGCGAACGAGCGCGTGATCGAAAGCACGCTGGACCTGTTCCGCCGCCAGTTGGCGCAGGCGTCCGCGCAATACGGGCAGGACGTGCATTGCAGTATCGGCGCATGCCGCGTGCTGTCCGGCAAGAACGTCGATCTGAACCTCTGCTTGGGATTCGCCGACCATGCGTTGTACCAGTCCAAGCGCGAGGGGAAGGGCATGTACACCGTGGTCGATTATGACAGCGGGAAAGTGCAGGCAGCGTAGGTTTCGTGGAAAAATCCGCGGGAAATCTGCGGGGAAAACCCTAGAAAATCAGCTGAGAAACTACGAAAAAAGCACCGCAAATCCGCCGGAGATCGACGTAAAAATCACGGAAAATCAGGCTTTGCCGAGCATTGTCAGCACAATCAGCACCACGTTCAGAGCGACGATCAGCGCGGCGACCGCGATATTGACGACGTGCTTGACCGGACCGTCCACGTACTCCCCCATCAGCGTGCGGTCGTGCGTGTAACGCATCAGCGGAATAATCGCAAATGGAATGCCGACCGACAACACGACCTGGCCGACGATCAACGCTTCCGTCGGATTGTTGGCGAACCACAGCACCACCAGCGCGGGTACCAGCGTCACCACACGGCACGCCCACATCGGCGCTTTGATGCGTAGCAGGCCGTGCATGATTTCGCTGCCGGCGTAAGTGCCGACCGACGTGGAGCTCAGGCTCGACGCAAGCAAACCAATCGAGAAAATCGTGCCGATCACCGGGCCGAGCACATGCTGGATGGCCCGTTGCGCGCCTTCGATGGTGTCGGTGCCGGTCATGCCGTACAGCGAGTTCGCGGCGAGGATGAGCAGCGCGAGGTTGACCGAACCGGCCAGTATCAGCGCCCAGGCAACGTCGATTTTGCTGCCGTGAAGCAGCTTTTTGATGCTCGGCTTCGCTTCGCCGGGGGCGTAATGGTCGTTGACGAGCGTGGAATGCAGGTAGATGGCGTGCGGCATGACCGTGGCACCCAGCATGGACGTGGCCATGAGCACGGTGTCGGTGCCTTTGAAGCGTGGAATCAAGCCGGCGACGACTTCTTTCGGATTTGGCGGGGCGATGAACAGGCCGGCGATGAAACCGAACGTAATCACCAGCAGCAGGCCGATGATCAGTTTTTCGAAAATGCGATGCGTGGCGCCTTTTTCGAAAATCAGCAGCACCGTCGACACCGCGCCGATGATGCAACCACCGACGAACAGCGGCAGACCGAACAACAGTTTCAGTGAGATCGCACCGCCGATCACTTCCGCCAGATCGGTGGCGATGGCGATTACCTCAGCCTGCATGAAGAACATGAAGCGGCCAGCATCGCTCATACGTTCACCCAGCAGTTCCGGCAGGGATTTGTTGGTCACGATGCCGAGTTTTGCGGACTGATACTGGATGAGCACGCTCATGGCGTTGGCGAGCACCAGCACCCACACCAACAGGTAGCCGTATCGCGCGCCGGAGGTGATGTTGGCCGCCACGTTGCCAGGATCGACGTAAGCCACGGCCGCCACGAACGCGGGGCCGAGGATGCTGGCCAGCGCATGGTCATGCGGCTTTTTCTTGCCGTTTGCCACGGTTCCAGCTCCGGCTCCGACTCCGGCAAGCTGGCGTTCCTTCTCGATTTCCGGTGTTTCCTGTTCGATGTCTGCCACGGCGTTCGTCATAGTGGTTGCCGCAGTGGCATCTGCTGCGGTGTGTGTTACTGCCATATCGTCTGTTCCTATTCCCTTCTCCCTTCATACCGGGCTCAGTTATAGCGCGGGCATGTTTCTCACGTCAACAGACGGACAATCTGCGGACGATTGATGGATGACCGGCGGACTGGCAGCTGGCATTCCCCGCCATCTCGCTCATGAAATGTGACAAACCGCCGAAAACTCGCTCATGAAATGAGGAAATTACTAGAAAACTCGCTCATGAAATGTGCCAGACGGCAGAAAACTCGCTCATGAAAGTGTAAAATCATTGCTATAGCAGTAATTCGGAAAGGGGCTCCTCATGTATCTCAAACGCAAAGCCGATGCCTATCTCAATGCATGGAAATCCGACCCGAATCGCTCCCCGCTAATCATCAAGGGCCCTCGTCAAGTAGGCAAGACAGAGACTATCGATTACTTTGCCGCACACAACTACCGTTCGGTAGTGGAAATCAACTTCGTTGAGGAACCGAAATATCGTGCAATCACTGCGGACGGTTATGGCGCGAATACCATCGTCCGCAATATTTCCCTGATCGACCCAGCCAAAAAGTTCATTCCGGGCGATACGCTCATCTTTTTCGACGAAATCCAGGCCCATCCTGATATCGCCACTGCACTGAAGTTCTTTAAAATCGACGGCAAATATGATGTGATTTGCAGCGGTTCAATGTTGGGCATCAGCTATAAGCAAATCGAAAGCAATAGCGTGGGATATAAGACCGACTACGAAATGCGATCGTTGGACTTCGAGGAATTTCTGTGGGCTCGCGGATACGATGAGGCCGTCATCGAAAGCATGTTCACCCACCTGTGTGATGCTACGCCATTCTCTGAAGTGGAAATGAACGTCTTCTCCACGGCATTTATGGATTACTGCGTGCTTGGCGGCATGCCTGCGGTTGTCGCCTCCCATATACGCACTGGCACGTTCGAGGGAACACTGCAATTGCAGCGCCAGCTTATTTTGGACTACCAGGAGGATATCCGCAAATACGCGCAAGGACCCGATCAGGCACGAATTCTCAACGTGTTCAACCATATTCCCGTGCAACTCGCCAAGGAAAACAAGAAGTTCCAAATCAGCAAGGTTGCCAGCGGAGCGCGTTTCAAAGACTATCGAGGATGCGTGGAATGGCTTGAAACCTCGGGAATGGTGAATATCTGCCGATGTATGTCCTATCCTGAACTGCCGTTGAAAGGCAATTATGACGAAAACAAGTTCAAGATATATTTCGGCGATACCGGTCTGTTCGTAGCGATGCTTGACGACGAGGCCAGTGATGATCTGCGGGCCAATCGTAATCTTGGTGTCTATAAGGGTGCTATGTACGAGAGCATCGTCTCTGAAGCGCTACGGAAATCCGGCTATGACCTGTACTACTACAAAAAAGAGGATTCCACACTGGAACAGGATTTCTTCGTCCGCACGCGCGAATGGCTGGTGCCGGTGGAGGTGAAATCGAAAAAAGGCACCGCCAAATCCATGCGGACGCTAATCGCTTCGGATTCTTATCCGGAAATTCAGTTCGGCGTGAAACTATCCGCCGGCAATATCGGTAGCAGCGAACACGTGTTCACCGCACCATACTTCACCACATTTTTGCTCCGACGGCTCCTGCGCGCTTATGACGAGGGGCAGGCACCTATGCTCAACAATCCTGAGCGGTAGCCCCTATTCGTCTGCGGGCACGGCCTGGCCCGGGCAGGTATGGAGGACGGCGAGCATGGCGTCCTTTTCTTGGGAGGTGACGGTGAGCTGGTACTTGTCTTTGACGCCAATCTGGCGGGCCACGTAGTCGCAACGGTAGTCGGCGTTGGTGGGTAGCCAGTAGGCGGCGGAAGCCGAACCCTTCTCCTGATTGGCCGGACCGTCGACGGCCAGCAGGTTATAGGGGTCATTGCCGAATTCATGGCGTTTGGCAGTGGACCAGTCGTGCGCACCGGATTGCCAAGCGTTTTCAAGGGCCACCACATGGTCGATCTGCACTTTGGCGCTGGTGGCGCGGCCACGTACGAAATGGATGGTCTGGGCGGTGTACGGATCGGCCAGTGTGCCGGACTCGACCACACAGGAACCGGCGTATTTGTAGGTGATGTCCGTGAGATCGCGGGCGAGCACGTCGTCGCGCACGTCGCAGCCATTGCCGTCGACGTCGGTGGTGCGGAAACCGAAGGAATCGCGGTCGTAGCCGGAGGAGCTTTGGTTGTCGTCTACGGCGAGCGCGTTCAAAGTGTCGGCGGCTGAACCGGTGGCAGTGTAGCCACCGGTGATTTTGGCCACGTCGGAGCTGACCTGCGGCAGTAACAGGCCGATGGTCACGCCGATTGCTACGGCGAGAACGATGAGAATCAGCACGCGCTCCAGCGGTCCAGAGGCGTTGAAACGACGGCGGAAGTGGGCGTTACGACGTGCCATCAATCACGCATAGGTGAAGGTGAGGGGGTCGTGGCCGGCGCGGGTGGGGCCGTCGAGGGCGTCGATGGCAGCGTGTTCATCGGCGGTCAGGGCGAAGCCGAACAGGTTGAGATTCTCCTTCTGGCGGTCGGCATGCACGGACTTGGGGATGATGATCGTGCCGTTTTCGATGTGCCAACGCAGAATCACCTGGGCCGGGCTGACCTCATGGGCGGCGGCGATCTTCTCGATGGTGCCGTCGCCGGCGTTGAGGTCGGCGCCACGCGCCATCGGCGAGTAGGCCTCCACGGCGATGCCGTGCTCCTTGCAGAACGCCACCACTTCGCGCTGCTGCCACGTGGGGTGCAGCTCAATCTGATTGACGGCCGGCCATGCGCCGGTCTCCTCGTGCAGACGCTTCAGATCGGCGGGCATGAAGTTGCATACGCCGAGTGTGCGTGCCATGCCTTCGTCGCGCAGCTTGACGAACGCCTTCCAGGTGTCGGTGCTGCGCCAGTCGAACGGCGTGGGCCAATGGATCATGTACATGTCCACGTAATCGAGCTGGAGGAGTTTCAGCGAGTTGTCGAAAGCTTTGAGCGCGGAATCGTAGCCCTGCTGGGAGTCGCGCAGCTTGGTGGTGACCCACAGGGTCTCGCGCTTGGCGCCGGTGTTGTATCCGGAAGCGGCGAGCGCACGACCCACGCCGGCCTCGTTGTTGTATCCGGCGGCGCCATCGATGTGGCGGTATCCGGCTTCCAGCGCAGATTCGACGACGGGGACCACGCCCTCATCGTCGATACGTAGCATGCCAAGGCCGACCTGCGGAATGGAATGGCCGTCTTTCAAGGCGATGTCCGGCACGTTGGCGGGATTGATGTGTCCGTTGGTCATGGCTTGTGATGCTCCTTCATGTACTGCAACTACACGCCACTGTACACGGTTATGCAGGCGATGTGCGGGTGCCCGTTGTCTAAATGAAAGTGCAACACCCGTTAGATTGGAAATTGCCTAGAAAA
>ERZ780149.2912-NODE-2912-length-15130-cov-3.250149_pt1 | contig 15130 bp, 16 predicted proteins | sample MGYA00511367_ERZ780149 | MGnify/ENA primary metagenome ERZ780149 (study PRJEB29588, sample SAMEA2153852) | human gut metagenome | biome: human gut; feature: human-associated habitat; material: faeces | place: Denmark | collected 2008/2010 ... | reverse complement strand
TGCTCAGCAAGAGAAGCTTTTACTTCCTCCACAATCGCTTTGATCTGGCGAACCTCGCCGACACTTGTGATCATTGGATACATAATGGCAATTTTTCCATATGCGCTTGCGCGGAACAGCGCGCGAAGCTGTGTCTTGAAGATCTCCGGCCGCGTCAGGCAGATGCGGATCGCACGGCAGCCAAGTGCCGGATTCTCCTCTTTTTCCATCTCGAAATAATCGCACTGTTTGTCAGCACCGATATCGAGGGTACGGATGATGACGCGTTTTCCCGCCATCGTCTCTGCTGCCTGTTTGTAGATACGGAACTGCTCCTCCTCTGTTGGATAGTGATCCTGCTCCAGATAGATAAACTCGCTTCGGAACAGGCCGATGCCGCCCGCGTCGTTCTGCATGACAGCCGCAAGGTCTTTGATGTTTCCAATATTAGCATACAGCAGAATTTTCTGTCCGTCCAGTGTAATATTTTCTTTTCCCTTTAAGGTGAGGAGCAGTTTTTTCTTTTCCTCCTCCTCGGTGCGGCGCTTCTGCATGGCAGCAAGAGTCTCCTCGTCCGGATCAACATAGATGGTTCCATCCGATCCGTCTACGATGCCGAGCTTTCCGTCTACGCTCTCATCCAGCGGAAGCGGTGTTCCGACCAGTGCCGGAATCGCCATGGTTCTTGCAAGGATAGCGGTGTGGGAATTTAAAGAACCGTGTACGGTAACAAAAGAAAGAACTTTGTCCTTATCCATCTGTACCGTCTCAGACGGCGCAAGGTCATCTGCCACGATGATCGCCGGTTCGTCGTTTAAGGATGCGTCAGTGTTGTCTCCGTTTAAGATGGAGATCAGACGCTCGGAAATATCCTTTACGTCTGCCGCGCGCTCTCTCATGTAATCATCGTCCATGGCAGAAAACATCTGCGCAAAGTTGTCGCCTGTCGTTGCAACGGCATACTCAGCGTTGACGCCCTGGCTCTTGATAATATTCTCGACGGACTCGTTGTAGCCGTCGTCCTCCATCATCATCTGATGTACCTCGAAGATCGCTGCATTGGCCTCGCCAACCTCTTTGCATGCTTTTTCATACAGAACGCCAAGCTGTGCGATTCCTTTTGCCTTTGCTTCCTCAAACCGTGCCATCTCCGCATCCGGATTTTCTACTTTCACACGTTTTACCTGACGCTCATTCTTTTTGTATACGCGGATCTTTCCGATCGCAATGCCGGAAAATACGCTTTTTCCCTGATAAATCTGCATAAGTTTTCTCCACCTTTGTTCTCGATATCCGAATTTTCTGTCCAGACAGCCGGAGCGTGTTTAAAAAGGATTTCTTAGTTTCAGAAAGTTTTTCAAACACGCTCCTGCCGATTACTATATTGTAATTCTCCAGAGCCCCATCTCAATTCCGCTTACGCTCCATTTCGATGTGGCTTCTCGCCATATGGAATTCCAGAAAAAAGCACTCATTCATGCAAGCATGATTCGCACTTTTTTCTTCCATTCCGCATGGCTCTGTAGAATTACAAGTTCTCTTTCATGAAATTGCTGATTGCTTCGTATGCAGCATCTTCATCTGCTCCATCGAAGGTCAGGGTAACTTCTTCGCCCTGTTTTACAGCCAGTCCCATGATGCCGAAGATGGCTTTGCAGTTCATGGCTTTTCCGTCTTTTGCGATCTTGATATCACAGGAAAATTCTTTGACTGCTTTTACCAGCATTCCTGCCGGACGAGCGTGGATTCCTTCTGGATCTGTTACAACATACTTAAATTCTTTCATGATTTTTTCCTCCCATAGGATCTTTGATATTTTTATTTTACTCTATTTTCTGTCTTTTTTCTATTCTTTTATGCAGTTTTTTTCTTTAAAACTCCAAGCAGAACTGCGGATACCACTGTTCCGATGACAAGTGCCACCAGATAAAGCAGCGCATTTCCCATAACCGGTACAACGAAGATGCCGCCGTGCGGTGCCATTAAGGTACAGCCAAATGCCATGGAGAGCGCACCTGCAAGGCCGGAGCCGACGATGCAGGCCGGAAGAACGTGGATCGGGTCTGCTGCTGCAAATGGAATCGCACCCTCGGTGATGAAGGCGAGTCCCATGATGAAGTTGGTCGGACCGGATTCTCTTTCTTCTTTTGTAAATTTATCTTTGAACAGCAGGGTTGCAAGTGCAATCGCACACGGAGGAACCATACCGCCGATCATAACGGATGCCATAATGTCGTAGTTTCCTGCTGCGATGGCTGCTGTTCCGAATACGTAAGCTGCTTTGTTGAACGGGCCGCCCATGTCGATGGCCATCATGCCGCCGAGGATCATGCCAAGGATCAGCTTGCTGGATCCGCCCATGGAAGCAAGACCATTGTTCAGTGCCGCGTTGACGGTTCCCATGATCGGCTCTACAATGAAGAGCATCAGAAGTCCCATCGCAAGGATGCCGACTACCGGGTAAATCAGAACCGGCGCAATCTTTTCAAGTGCTTCCGGAAGTTTCTCACATGCTTTGCGGAGGCCAAGGATAATGTAGCCTGCTGCAAAACCGGCAACGAGTGCTCCAAGGAAACCGGAGGTTCCGCTCGATGCCATCATACCGCCGACAAAGCCAAGGGCAAGTGCCGGCCGGTCGCCGATTGCCATGGCAATGTAGCCTGCAAGAACCGGGAGCATGAAGCCGAATGCCACACCGCCGATCTGTTTGAACATCGCTGCAGCCGGGGTAATCGTACCGAAGTTTGATCTGGCTGCGGCATCAAGGGAGTTCATATCAACAAGAAGTCCGTCGATCAGGAATGCGATTGCGATCAGAATACCGCCGCCGACAACGAACGGAAGCATATGGGAAACACCATTCATCAGCTGGGTGTACAGCTGGTGGCCGATACCGCCGCTGATGTCCGACGCTGCCGGATGATCTTCCACCTTTACTTTCCTGCACTTCTGCTCCATTTGCCGCATGATATACCGGAACGTCCCCGCTGATCACACGGTCAACCAGTTCACCTGCTTTACTGATACCATCAGACACCTGGCAGACAATGACTTTCTTTCCGTCAAAACGATCCATCGGAACCTGTGCGTCGGCTGCAACGATGATGCAGTCCGCATCGGCGATTTCCTGTGCAGTCAGCACGTTTTTCGCTCCGCCGGAGCCTCGTGTCTCGATTTTTACAAAGCATCCTTTTGCTTTCGCTGCTTTCTCGATTCCCTCGGCTGCCATGTAAGTGTGGGCAATACCGGTCGGGCAGGAAGTAACGGCGAGAATCTTCACCTGATTTTCTTTTGCTTCCACCGGCTCTGCAAGACGCTCATCTACGCTCTTTTTCTCTTCATCAGCGCGGTCGATAATGGCAAGGAACTCTTCCGGTGTCCTTGCGTTTCGAAGGCTCTTGGTGAACTCTTCATCCATCAGCATCATGGAAAGTTTACTTAAGACATCGAGGTGAACGTTGTCTTTTGTGTTCGGCGCTGCGATGAGGAACAGCAGGGTGACCGGCTCTCCATCGAGAGAATCAAAATCAACGCCGTTCGGGATAACCATGGCTGCAAGGCCCGGTTTGTTTACTGCATCACATTTTCCGTGCGGAATCGCAATTCCCTCTCCGATTCCTGTGGTGCTCTCTTCTTCTCTTGCGTAAACCTGTGCGCGGTACGCATCTTCGTCTGTGATCTTTCCGCTTTTGACCATCAGCGCTACGGCTGCGTCAAGCGTTTCCTGTTTGCTTTTCGGTGCGGCATCCAGTGCAATACTGCGGATGTCCAGCAAATCTGTGATTCTCATGAGACGTCCTCCCTTTTATTTTGTAATCTGTTCGTAGACAGATGCAATTTCCTCCCGGGTTGCAAGGTTTTCAGAAAAAGCACTTGCACTTCCCGCTGCGATTCCCATATGGAACGCATGGAGGTAATCTTCTTTTTCCATGTAGCCTGCCATGAATCCGGCTACCATCGAATCGCCTGCGCCGACGCCGTTGATGAGCTTTCCTTTCGGGGCCGGAGCTTCAAAGACCTCACCGGATGCGGCAACGAGAACGGCTCCTTCGCCTGCCATGGAAATCAGTACATTCTGTGCTCCCATCTCCTGAAGTTTCTTTGCATATTCTACCGCCTGATCTTTGCTCTTGATTTTGACATTAAACAATTCTCCCAATTCGTGGTTGTTTGGTTTAATGACAAATGGATGAAACGGCAGTACATTGAGCAGCAGACTCTTCGTCGCATCAACGGCAATTTTCAATTTCCGGTCAGCCAGTCTTTTCATGATATCGCGGTACATCGACTCCGGCATACTCGCCGGAATGCTTCCCGCAAGAACCAAAATATCGCCTTCCTGCAATTCGTCCAATCGGTCAAACATTTTTTTGATTGCTTCCGATGAAATCTCAGGTCCTAAGCCATTGATCTCGCTTTCCACTTCCGAGCGGATCTTCATATTGATTCGGGAAATCCCGTCCTCCAAGCAGATAAAGTCGGTGGAAATTCCTTTTCCTTCCAACTGTCGTTCAATCTCTTTGCCGGTAAACCCAGCCAGAAATCCGAGTGCTGTGCTGTCAAATCCAAGATTTTTAAGCACCATGGATACGTTGATTCCTTTTCCTCCGGCAAAAATCTTTTCTGCCGTTGTCCGGTTTACCATCCCCGGTTCAAAATGTTTGACATCAATGATGTAATCCAAAGATGGATTTAAGGTAACGGTATAGATCATTTTGCTTCACCTCCCTGCACTTCTATGATATTATCGCATTCTGCATATACCGGATCACTTACTTTTGTTGTTATGATACAAGCATTTGCAAAATCCGCAAATTTTACACATGAGATCTGAGAAAATTTACTCGCATCACTCAAAACATATCGTTTGACACAGTGTTCCATCGCCGTCTGCTTTACTTTCGCTTCTTTCGGATCCGGTGTCGTAAATCCATTTTTCCGGTGAACTCCGTTCGCTCCCCAAAAGCCTTTTGTAAAATTATATTTACGAAGACTTTCTACCGCTTCGGGTCCAATGATTGCTTCCGTCGTCGCCTTCAGCTCGCCGCCAAGAATAAATGTTGTATATCCTGCCTGTGAAAGTTTTCTTGCATGCGCCACCGCATTGGTTACAAATACAGTTTGCTTCGTTGTCAGATAATCAATCATCAATTCTGTCGTCGTTCCCGCATCCAGATAGACAAAATCATCTTCTTTGATCAACGAAGCCGCATATTTTGCAATTTCTCTCTTTTCCGCAAGATTTTTATCCTTTTTCTGGGTCACACTGTCTTCCTTCGTGCTGTAAGCATCTCCGACAACCATCGCCCCGCCGCGGACTTTCTGGATTCGCCCCTGTTCATCCAATACGGCAAGATCTCGCCGGACGGTGGATTCTGAAATATTCAGCGCATCCATCAGTTCCTGAATCGATGCACTTCCTTTTTCCGTCACAATCCGCCAAATCCCTTGCAAGCGCTCTTCTGTCAGCACTTTCACCACTCCTTTCGTGGATCATTTCGTTTTTGTTATTGTTATTATAACGCCACTTTCTTTCATTGTCAATCATTTTCTTTCAAGTTCTTTCATTTTCTTTCATTTTTTTATTAATTACTTTTCGGGGCGGAGTTTCTTTGACCCAGGCGGCGGTTTTGCTTGCCAGACCACACTCCCTCGGCTTTCCCTTTGACCCAGGCGGCGTTTTTTCCTTGCCAGACCACACTCCGATGGCTTCCTCTTTGACCCAGGCGGCAGTTTTTCCTTCCCAGACCACACTCCGATGGCTTTTCCTTTGACCCTAGCGGCAGTTTTCCCTTGCCAGACCACAAAAAGGACGCCCTCAGAGCGTCCCTCTCTTTTCACTATATTCTTCTAATTCTGCCAGCACACTTCTCCCTGCATCCGCAGCGGATAACAATACAATTCTTTTGCATCAAGATCGACGCGGTGCATATCCACCGCATTCCATTGCGGATTTTCATATGTCGTATAATAATAGATCCCCTTTGACGCATTGGCACAGGAAGTATAAATCGTGTATTCATATTTTCCGGGTTCCACCTCACAGCAGCCTTTCTGCTGGGCGACAGCTCCTAAAATATGGAAAAATTGTGCCACACTTTCCACCTCGGAATCTCCGGTTTTGGAATGTAATCGGGTAAATGCTGCACGGACAAAACGGGACGACGACGAAAGATCTCCCGGCAGACCGAGTGCGCCCATACCACGGCTGTATGCCTGCAATGGGGTTCCCGGAGCAAATGTATTTTCCGGCTGTTTTGGCGACAATCCCTGATAGTTATTCAACTGGAAACACTGCTGTTCAAACGGCGGATTATTCGTAAGCACACCAAACGGATTGTCGTACACTTTGATTCCGTCCTGCATGGATTCCACGACGATACACTCGTCCGCATCGGCGATCATCCAGTGAAGAGACGACGATGGCAGTCCGGCAGAAAACGGAATATTGGTAATACATAAGGAAGAAACCGCCTCCCGCGCTTCTTTTACCGATGCACATCTGCCGAGGATCCACGGGATAAATTCAAACGATGCCACATTATCGCAAGAAGCTTTCGGCTCGTGATAGACGGCATTCCCCACAAAATTAAGTCCCGCCATGCCAAGTCCTTTTTCATTGATTGCTTCATAATACAAAGGATAGTTTTCCGCCACATGCGCCATCCCGATCATGGCGTAGTTACATTTTTCCGCGGCTGGTTTTGCGTCACGCCACGTAAATTCATAATTTCTCGGCGTAACCACTACCTGCTCGCCGTAAGAAAATTCATAATCAAGTGTCCTTCCAAAATAAAAATCTTTTGTTTTATATGTCGCTGCTGTACACATGGTATCAGCCTCCTTTTCTAAATTCCGGCAGTGCTTCCTGCCATATTTCAATCAATCGCTCCAGTGAAAATGCTGCATTCGCTGGACTGGAGGACGGTAGTTCCACGCAGGGAAGCCCCGTTACCGGTTCCTGATATTTCCGGTATAATTTTCCGGCCAGCCGTCCATTGGTAAACACCGCATTGATCTGTGACACTTTAAGAATCGGATTCAGATTCGCCGGAATAACATTCCGGACACTGCTGTCGCTTGAACCCATGATTTCACATTCTTCGATGACATCGTACAACGCAATGCCATTTTCCAAAAGAAAATGTTTCTTTTCTTCTATTGTAACCGGTTCCGGTACATTGCATACAGTAGCCAGAATTTTCCAAAAGCGGTTGCGCGGGTGTCCGTAAAAAAAACCTTCTTCGCGCGATTTCACAGAAGGAAAACTGCCTAAAATCAAAATACGGGACTTCTCATCGTAAACCGGTCCGAATCCATGAGAAGCCCGCGTATAATTTTTATTCATCCAATACTTCCTCCACCGCGTAACGAGGTCTGCCTTTCGTTTCCATGTACACCTTTCCGATGTATTCCCCGATGACTCCGATCGCCAGCAGCTGAAGCCCGCCAAGTGCCCAGATCGACACGATCAAACTGCTCCATCCACGCACCGTATCACCGAGCATATGTTCCACGATCGAATAGATCAGCATCCCGATACTCACGATAAAAATGACAAAACCAAGCCACACGATAAAACGGATCGGTTTGACGCTAAACGAAGAAATTCCGTCAAACGCAAACGCAAGCATTTTCTTTAACGGATATTTGCTCTCACCCGCCATGCGCTCTTTTCTTTCATAATATACATTATCGGACGGAAATCCGATCAATGGGATCATTCCGCGCAAAAACAGATGAACTTCTTTATAATTTCCCAGTTCCTCCAGCACACGCTTGCTCATCAAGCGGTAGTCGGCGTGGTTAAACACAATGTCCACACCCATCCATTTCATCATATGATAAAAACCTTCTGCTGTCGTTTTCTTAAAGAACGTGTCCTTTTTCCGGCTGCTTCGCACTCCGTAAACGACATCATTTCCGGCTTTAAATTTTTCCAGCATCTCGTCGATCGCATTGATATCATCCTGAAGATCCGCATCCAATGTAATCGCCACATCGCAATGTTCTTTCGCATACATCAGCCCCGCAAGCACCGCATTCTGGTGCCCCCGGTTACGGGAAAGGGTCAATCCGCTGCAGATCACATTTTCCCCATGAAATTTGCGGATCAATATCCACGTTTGATCTTTGGAACCGTCATTGACATAAAGGATCCGGCTTTTTTCATGGATCACTCCGCACTCCATCAGCGATGTCATCTTTTCCAAAAGCTGCCGGTTCGTCTCCGTAAGCACTTCCTGCTCATTGTAGCACGGCACCACAAGATACAAGGTACATTTTTCGTTCATAGTTTTCCTCCATCTCCACGCATTGTCACATACTTCTATTGTACCTATCGCGCGTAAAAAAGTCAAATATATTTGCAAGAATGTAACGGGTGTGGTAAAATAGATTCTGGTAAATAATATGGTATGGTTATACAGTAAATTTGGAGAACAAAACTATCATGAATGAAAGACAAAAATATAAATGGAAACAAGATCTATCCTGGCTCAAAAACAGGATTAAATTTAAAATAAACCGTATCTTTTTTATGACGCAGGACAAAATGGTAATGTTCGAATCCTATCACGGAAAACGCTGTGGTGACAGTGTTCGTGCCATTTATGAAGAAATGCTCAAAGATGACACATTTCGCGATTATACTTTTGTATGGGCATTTTCCAAACCTTCCGAACATGAGGATCTTTTGGAAAATCCGCACACCCTCGTTGTAAAAAAAGGAAGTGCAGAATATTTCCGGTATTATGCCGCTGCGCGTTTTTGGGTCAATAATGTCAGCATTCCTGATTTTCTGATTCCGGGACGCCATCAGGTGTACATCGAAACCTGGCATGGCACCCCGCTAAAACGGCTTGGCTGCGACATTACGACAGACAGCGACCCGAGACAGTCCAAAGAGCGGATGCACCGCAGATACCGGACAAAAGGGAAAAAGGTGACACATTTTCTGTCCCCTTCGCCTTATTATACAGAAAAGATTGCTTCTGCGTTTGATGTAGATCCGTCGCAGGACGGGCTGTTCATCAACTCCGGATATCCGCGCAACGACGCATTGTTGGAACCATCCGAAGAAAAAACAGCGGAATTTAAAAAATCCCTTGGCATCCCGGAAGGGGCTAAGGTAATCTTATATACACCTACGTGGCGCGACAATGAGTACCAGAATGGACATGGGTTCCAATACGAAAGTCCGGTAAATCTCGGAAAATTGATGGAACTTCTTCCGGAAAATTACATTTTATTATTCCGCGCGCACCATCAGGTAGGAACTTCCGAAGTTATTCAGGAAACGGATCGTATTTTCGATGTAACAGACGCAGACGATCTGAATGACCTGTACCTCATTAGTGACCTTATGATCACGGACTACTCTTCTACGATGTTTGATTACAGCGTGTTAAAGCGTCCGATGGTATTTCATATGTATGATCTCGAGCGGTATGAGCATGAGATCCGTGGATTTTATTTTGACCTTGACGAGCTTCCCGGTCCGATCACCAAAACCGAGGAAGAACTGGCGGAAGCGATCCGTGACGGCATAGCCAATTTTGATTATGACAATAATAAAAAATATCAGGCATTTCACGATAAATTTAACCCTTGGGAAGATGGACATGCTGCCAGACGTGTCATTGAGCAGTGCATCCAGATCCCACCGCATAAAAAGGGACTTTGGGAAAAACTGGTACTGAATTACAAACGTACCTTGAACCGCGTGCATATTGTTTATCTGATCGTGAAATACAATATTGGCGGATTTTTCAACAAACACGGACTCTTTCTTGACAATAACAGCCGGCGTCTGCTCAAAATGAAAGATTCACACAGGGGAGAACGCTGCTTTTTGATTGGAAATGGTCCAAGCCTTAGTCCGGATGATCTGCATATGCTGATCGACGAATACACGTTTGGAACCAATATGGTGTATAAGATTTTTGACCGCACGGACTGGCGGCCAAGTTTCCACTGCGTCTCCGACAGTATTTATGCGACAAAACTGCGTGATGAACTTTACAACAACGTTAAATCACCACTTTTTACCATTGAAAAGACCTATCGGAAAATGACAAAACGAACGTTGGAAACCACGTATGTACACACGATTGCCAGCGAACGATACAAAGTCAAGGGAAATATTTTTGCCTATTGTATGGTAAAGGCAACGGTTCTTTCCCTCGCCGCAGAATTTGCTTTTCATATGGGATTTTCCGAAATTTACCTGCTCGGCGTAGACTGTACCAATCCACACGCCGCCGGCGGTCATTTTACGGATAATTATACAACCAAAGAAATTGCCCTGACTGACATTTCCCGTATCAAAGAACGTATGAATAAGGAAAATGTGACGACGGAGCAGATCGGCGAACATATTATCGACCGATCGATGGATGTATACCGACTGTTAAAAAAATATGCTGATAAACACGGCATTAAAATATATAATGCAACCCGTGGTGGAAATCTGGAGATCTTCCCTCGTGTCAAACTGGAAGATGTATTAGCCTCCGAACGCCCGCCGCACAAACAGAAAGGATGAGTAAATATGAAGATAATTGGAGTCATTCCGGCAAGATACAAATCAAGCCGTTTTCCGGGGAAACCATTGGTAGATATCTGTGGCAAGCCGATGATCTGGTGGGTATACCAGCAGGCAAAAAAAGTGCCGGAATTTGACGAAGTTTACGTCGCTACGGACGATGACCGTATCGAGGCAGCATGCAAAGAACATGACATGAAAGTCATCATGACTTCCGACAAGCACGAAACCGGTTCTGACCGTGTCGCTGAGGTAGCGACAAAAGTCGAAGGCGATCTTTTTGTCAATATTCAGGGCGACGAGCCGGTCATCAATCCGGAAATGATTCAGGAAGTCATCTCCATCTTCTTTGAAGATGAGACCGTTACTTTTGGCAGTCTGAAAAAAGAGATTACCGATTCGGACGAGATTAAGGCGACAAGCACCGTAAAAGTTGTCACCGACCAGAAAGGCGATGCGATGTATTTTTCCCGCTCTGTCATTCCTTCAAATGTAAAAGACGGAAAACTTGCCCGCGTATTTCGCCATGTCGGGATTTATGCTTACAAGCGTGATTTCTTGGAAGAATTTTCCAAAATGTCACAAACGGAACTGGAACTTGGCGAAGGTATCGAGCCTCTTCGTGCCATGGAACGCGGTTACAAAATGAGATTAAAAGAAACAAAGCACTCTTCCATCGGTGTGGACCTTCCGGAACACATTGAAAAGGTGGAGCGCGTTATTAAAGGAATTGATACATTAGATTGATATCATGATTATAGTTTAGGAGGTTACTATGAAACGAGTACAATTACTTGACTGCACACTGCGCGATGGTGGCTATCTCGTAGATGCACAATTTGGAAATACAGTGATCAAAGGAATGATCAAAGGACTTTCGGAAAGTGGTATTGATGTCGTAGAATGCGGATTTTTGAAAGACGAACCACATCAGAAGGGCAGCACGATTTTCAATAATGCGGCTCAGCTTCGTCCATTTCTGCCGGAGGACCGACGCCAGACTTCGTATGTCTGTCTCGCTGACTACAGCCGTTATACCATCTCCAATCTGGAGCCATTTGACGGCACTTCCATCGACGGTGTCCGTGCCTGCTTTTTCAAAAATGAACGTTACGATGTCATTGATTTCTGTAAAAGCATTGTAGAAAAGGGCTACAAGCTTTATGTTCAGCCGGTTGATGTACTCGGCTACACGGACGCAGAACTTCTGGAATTGATCGAAATGATCAATCCGCTGGAGCCTTACGCTTTTTCTCTCGTAGATACCTTCGGTTCGATGTACAAAGAGGATCTGCGCCGCGTATTTTATCTGGTAAATCAGAATCTGAACGCAGCATCCCGTATCGGATTCCACTCGCACAACAATCTGCAGATGTCCTTCTCTTTGTCACAGGAATTTATCGACATGACACAGGGACTCCGCAAAATTGTCATTGACGGAACGATGGCAGGTATGGGCCGTGGTGCCGGCAACACCAATACGGAACTGATCATGCAATATATGAACCGCAAATACAATTCCGGCTACGATATCGACACGGTACTCGATCTGATCGACAACTATATCGATGGTATCCGTAACACCTGTACATGGGGATATTCGATCCCGTATTATCTTGCCGGATCGTACAGCGCGCATGTAAATAACATTTCCTACCTTACGGCAAAGGCCGGCATTTCCAGCCGCGATATCAACTATATCCTGAACCGTATCGGCGGCGATGCCCGAAAACGCTACGACTATGATCTTTTGGAAAAAACTTACATGGAATATGTCGGAATTATCCGCGACGATCAAAAAGAGGTCACGAAACTCCGCGAATCTCTCCAAGGCAAGGACATTCTTATGCTCCTTCCGGGACACAGTATTGTTACACACAAAGACGAGATATTGAAATACTGCGAAGAAAAGCATCCGATCGTAATCAGTGTAAACCTTTTGTCACACGATTATCCGATCAATTATGCGTATTTCAGCAATAAAAAACGTTACAATTACTGGAAGAGTTCAAGCCGCTTCAGCGAATACAAAAAAATCGTCACTTCCAATGTCACAAATGAAGAGAACAAAAATCAGGTGATCCTCGATTTTACGCGTCTCGTAAAATGTGGCTGGGATCAGCTTGACAACTCTGGCATCCTTCTGCTTCGTCTGTTGGATGAACTCGACGTCGCATCAATTGCTATGGCTGGTTTTGACGGCTACAGCCACGACGCTTCCAGCACAAACTATATGCAGAAAGAAATGGAAAAAACGAGAAACACACTGAACGCGGATGAGGCAAACCGTGATGTCCAAAGCATGCTTGAAGATTATCTGAATACCAGAAAATCCGACTGCCCGCTTTCCTTTATCACTCCATCCCGTTTTGAACTCAACCACTAAGAGGCAGGTACCGATATGAAAGATTTGACGAAGATAAAACTGTTTGCCATGGATGTCGATGGTACATTGACGGACGGCAATATCTATATGGGAAATGATGGCGAACTGTGCAAAGCCTTTAACGTAAAAGACGGACTTGGCATCAAACTGCTGAAAGACTCCGGCATCGTGCCTGCCATCATTACCGGCCGTACCTCTAAGATCGTGGAGAACCGCTGCAAAGAGCTTCACATCGAAGAACTTTACCAGGGGGTAAAAAACAAAGCAGCTACCTTAACTGCTTTAATGGAGAAATATCATCTCGACGCTTCCGAAGTAGCTTATATCGGGGACGACATGAATGACCTGAGTGCCATTAAAACTGCCGGCATCACATTTGCACCGGCAGATTGCGGCAAGGCTCTCCGCCCTTATATTGATATTATTCTTACCAAACCGGCAGGACAGGCTCCTGTCCGCGAAGCGGTTGATATGATCTTGGAAGGGCGTTATGATTTCAGTAACTTTTTAGATCTGTAGGTGATTTTATGAAAGAAAAATATATGACAGAGGCAGCAAAGGAAGCCTATACCGGCATTGAAAACGGCCACGGCGGCCCCTTCGGTTCTGTTATTGTAAAAGACGACAAGATTGTCGGACGCGGTCATAACCGCGTTCTCTACAAGCAGGATCCCACCTGCCACGGCGAAATGGAAGCCATCCGCGATGCCTGTAAAACTCTGGGAACTCATGACCTGAGCGGTTGTGAACTATATACGACCGCAGAACCCTGCCCGATGTGTCTTGGCGGCATTCTATGGGCGAACATCAAAACGGTTTACTATGGCTGCAGCCGCAAAGACACCGCAAATATCGGCTTTCGCGACGATGCCTTTTACGACTATCTGGAAGGCCGGACAAAATTACTTGACTTAAAAGAATTGGAACGAAAACAATGCCTGAAATTATTTCAGGATTATACAACATCAGAGAAGCGGGAATTGTACTGATTCCCGCTTCTTTGACGTTATGAACGGAGAGGTATTCTTGATAGCAGGAATACCTCTCTTATTCTAATATTTAATTACAAATACCTCTGTGATGCCTTAATATATTCACCTAAAGTTTTCGGAAGTCCATGTCTTTTAATAACATCTGCACAATATTTTTTATAAATTGCCTTTAACCCTTTACTATTAGTATTATTATTTTGTTGTGCATAATATACATATGCTTGAAGCAAAATAACATCAAATGTAATTATATCTACATCTTTTAAATCATTTAATTCTCCTGCTACAATATCAACCATAATTTCCTTTGAGCAAAAGAAATTCATATTATGATATGCTGCATAGGCAAGACTATATACTTCTCCTCGATTTTTTGACTCCCCTCGCTTATATTTTACTAATTCATGTGTTGCAATATTATTAAAAAGAATAGTATATCTGTGATTGAAGCACTGAAAGAAGTTGAAAGACAATCCGGCATGTCCGTAGGCTACAACGATTCCCAACTGAAAAACAAACCGGCCATCACCCTCAATATAGAGGTGGCTTCGTTGGAAAATGCGCTCGCTCAAATTCTCAAAGGTACAGGTTTCACCTATCAACTGAAAGAGAAATATATCATGATTATTCCGGAACAAAAGAAAGAAAGTAACCCGACCAAAAAGATCACCGGTAAGGTAGTTGATGAAAACAATGATCCCTTGATCGGAGTGAACATCAAAGTGGAAGGCACTGCCGCCGGATCTCACAGACATCGACGGGAACTTCCTGATCGAAGCTTCCACCGGAAATACACTGACATTTACTTATATCGGTTATACTTCAGGAAGCATTAAAGTCACCAACCAGAATAATTACCGCATTCAACTGACAGCCGATACGCAACAGCTATCGGAAGTTGTAGTAACTGCTCTCGGCATCAAACGCGAGCAAAAAGCATTGAGCTACAACGTCCAGCAAATCGGAGCAGACAAGATGCCGGAAATAAAAGACGCCAACTTTATCAACAGTTTGAGCGGAAAGGCTGCCGGCGTTGTCATTAATGCTTCTTCTTCCGGTGTGGGAGGTGCCAGTAAAGTGGTGATGCGTGGTACAAAGTCTATCGAGCAGAGCAGTAATGCGCTATACGTCATTGACGGTATTCCGATGTATAACTTCGGCGGTGGAGGCGGTACTGAATTTGACTCCAAAGGTGCTACGGAAGCCATTGCGGATATTAATCCCCAC
>ERZ780149.2908-NODE-2908-length-15141-cov-2.983097_pt1 | contig 15141 bp, 16 predicted proteins | sample MGYA00511367_ERZ780149 | MGnify/ENA primary metagenome ERZ780149 (study PRJEB29588, sample SAMEA2153852) | human gut metagenome | biome: human gut; feature: human-associated habitat; material: faeces | place: Denmark | collected 2008/2010 ... | reverse complement strand
TAAACAGTCATTTTAAACCTACAAAAACCTAAAATGAAATATTTTTAATTTTATTTCACAATAAAGGGGTTATATGTAACTATTCAGCAATAGCAAAGACATGGTACATTGTCATCCTATAACGACAAGATGGTATTGATTGCCTTAAGTTGTGATTGTTTGTTCTTCCAGACAGTGTCGGCGACAAAATGACGATCCTCCGTCATAATAAACTTTGCATTTACGATAACAGCATAATTCAAGAATTTATTGTCATTCGGATCTGATTTTATCAAATTAAACTTATAATAAGGAGTAAGGATGCTGATATATAGATTGTTCAAAATAACATCTAAGGTTAGTTTAGTCATCTCTTTTCCCGTCAGTTGCTCTAACATTTCTTCATTTTCATCAAGGATCTTTCAGATGCACATAATTCATTTGCGTCATCTAAGAACGACTGCCATATTCAATGATATCGGTTTCTACTCGAAATACTTTGAATCAAACTATTCGTATCCAATACGATTTTACTCATCGTTCAAATCTGTACGAAGGTGTATTGTCCTCAGCTCGTCAAGCTTCTCCTGATTGAGACCTCTCGAATCCCATAACTCATCCAAACGTTTGTCCAATTTTTGCGAAAAATATTTCGTCAAAACCGCTTTCATCTCTAATAGCTTTTCCTCCGAGCCATCAAAAGCAAAAAACTTCAACAAATATTGTTGCACGGGATAAAATACTGTCGCTTCCATATTCTTTTGTTTATTCATCCAAAATAGATGCTTGCATATCAAATTGAATGTATGAAAATATAGTCAATTCCTTTTACCACAAACATTTCTCCTTGAAATATTCCTTCCTCAATCCAACTCCTCAAACCGAGAATTCTGGCTCTTGAACTCAGGCACGAAGGCTTTCATCTCCTTTACCATCGGGAGGATCTGGACACGAAGGGATAATTCGATTAATACATGGATATGTGTTATCACATCCTTATAGTCGTACTCACGAACCGCTGCCACCCGAATCTTCTCGTGAGGAGTCTCTTTCGTGTTCTCCTTGTTGTTCAGTAGCTCTTCATACAATTTCTCGCCGGGGCGGAGACCAGTATACTTAATCTCGATATCCTTGTCTACCTGCAATCCGGACAGCTCAATCATGCGCTTCGCCAAATCCGCTATCTTCACCGGTTCTCCCATGTCGAAGATAAAGATCTCACCGCCCTTACCCATCGTACCGGCCTCTAATACCAGACGACAAGCCTCCGGGATGGTCATGAAGTAACGGATAATATCGGGATGGGTGACCGTCACTGGGCCTCCTTGAGCGATTTGTTCACGGAAACGGGGGATAACCGAACCATTACTACCTAAGACATTGCCAAAGCGAGTCGTAATGAAACGCGTCTCGCCTTTCACCTCTCCTCGCTCAATCGCAAGGCTCAGACTCTGTACGTAGATCTCGGCCAAGCGTTTGCTACATCCCATGATGTTCGTGGGGTTCACCGCCTTATCCGTACTGATCATCACAAATTTCTCCACGCCATAGCTTACAGCGGCATCTGCCATCACACGAGTACCGAACACGTTTGTTCGGATCGCCTCGCAGGGGTTCTCTTCCATCAAGGGGACATGCTTGTAGGCCGCCGCATGGAACACCACTTGGGGGTGCCAATTGCGGAACATATAATCCACACGGTCCGGGCTGCGAACATCGCCGATCACCGGGACAAAGTTCAGTCCCCTGTATTTCTCTTCCAATTCCAGACGGAGATTATGCATCGGAGTCTCAGCGGAGTCGAAACAAACCAACTTCTTAATCGGGAAATGAGCCAGCTGGCGACAGATCTCGCTACCGATACTGCCGGCGGCTCCCGTGACAAGCACGGTCTTCCCTTCCAACAGATTGCCGATCTCATCCAGATTGATATGGATCTCCTCACGACCTAGCAAATCCTCGATACGGATCTCTCGAACGGAACGCTTCGCCTCACCTCCACGTAGCTCCTCCATCTCCGGAACTACCAATGTCTTCAAAGAGGCCTGCTCGCAATAACGGATCAAACGGTCACGCTCCTGATGGGCAACCTTTATATTGGGGAAGAGAACGCCATCCAAGCTGTTGCGAGGGATCAAGCGATACAGATCCTCCACGTTCTCGATCTGGTAGACCGGTAACTCCGCGATCCGGATGCTTTTCTTGGAATTGCCAAAGGAAAGGAAGCCCATGATGCTATAATTCTGCATGAATACCTGACGGTTAGCCGATGTGGCGATCATCACGCTTTCCTCCTCCGTGCCAAAGACCAGTACCCGCTTGCGTTTCTTGCCGAGTTGCAGGAGGACGCTGTTATAGACATTGATCACGAAGACACGCAACGTGACCAACATCACGATCGTCAACGTACTGTCCATGATTCCACCCAACCAATAGATAGAAGGGCTGAAACGGGCTTTCAACAGCCAAAGCAGCAGGAACATCAAGAGCGACTTGCCGATCGCAGCACCACCGATCCGCCACAAGCCACGCAGCGTGGAATGACGAATAACCCCATGATATGCTTTGAACAGCAAGAACGAAACGATACTGGCCACAAATGAGGAGAGGCCCACTTTCAGCACATCAGACTCTCCTATACGTATATGCAGAATGGAGAACATTCCTAGTACGCCCAGCAACGACACGGAGAGCGAGACGAAAAGGTCCGCACTAAAAATGATCCAACGGTTGATATACCGCAAATTCACCAGACGGCCTAAGGCCAATCGCCATCTGCCCTTATGAAAATCCATCATTTGTATTTTGTTTGTTTTATATTCAATGCCCTAACTTTTCCCAACGGCGGTGCCTGTGACTCGTGGCGTCCCGAAGCGGCGGGCGTAATACAGCTTTCCGTCCGCAAGATCGTACCATCACCCTGGTGGATGATTTGGATCGCATGGGTTGCATTGGGCAGGATCTGCACATTGCAACCGTAGATATGGAAGACGAAACGTGCTTGTTCCGCCCGCTCATGGTTTTCTGTCATATCGTAATTTTTTCAGTAAGGTTATCACTTTTCGTTTCCCTTGGAAAACGAGGTATATATGAATTGCCCTATGAAGTATATATCAATTGCCTAACGCAGTATATATCCTCGGGCATATGCAGTATATCTTCTCAAAAACGGCCAGTTGAGCGGTGTCTGAGACGACTGCTCCACGCATCGTTGATACGGGCACGGATGTTGCTGACGCTTTTACCCTTCGTGATTCGGGGGGTGATGGGTAGAAAGAGGCGGATGAAACGCTCTTTGACCATCTCCTCGGGGGTTATTTTCAGCTCGTTCTCTTGCATGACCAGAATGACTTGGGCCAACTCGGTAACCGTCCGGCACTCGACGATCTGCGCAAGATAGCGTTCCAGATCCTCTTCTTTATTTATATAGGCACGAAAACGGATCGTTTCAGGCATGAGACCGGATCTACCGTCCCCCTCTTCTTGGGAGGTCTCCCCGCAATATTCTCCCACATAGAAGTTCTGGATGGCTTCCGTAGCGTTGGGGAGTATCTGGTTATTGCCGCCGTGTATGGTAATCGTTATATCAGACATAAGGTATATATGAATCGTTTGTCAATGAAAAGTAAACAGTTTGTCAACGGTTATCAACGGATTTGATTTCGCTATCCGGGGGTTGTACTTTCGCATTGTCAACAATAAGTTTAATCTTTTAAAAAAGAAGTATGATTAATTATTCAACTTACATGTGGAAAAGTCCACTGGATGAGACCGCAAAGGAACAGGCGTACGCCAAGAACCAAGTGACGAAAGTGATGAGTTTCGATGATTTCGTGAAGCACATCTCAGATCACAACGGTGTTTTCACACGCGGCACGGTAAAAGGCGTGGTAAGCGACACCTGCTCATGTCTAGTGGAACAATTGCTGAACGGCTACAAGGTACAATTCGGCGAACTAGGAATCTTTAGCATCTCCATCACCTGCGAGCCGGCCGCTACACTCAAGGACTTCTCCAGCGATAATATCAAGGCAGTGAACATTCTATTCAATCCGGGTATAGACTTCGAGAACCTACGTTCTAAGGCAGAATTCAACCTAGTAACCAGCCGTGCGATCCAAGCCGCCTCGCTGAAGGCGGTAAAGGAGAATAAAGACACGGTAGACTTGGCAGCGTTGAAGAAAGGAGACTCAGAATCTCCCGATGAGATCTAAATCCTACCATTGAGAAATACGGCTCTTAAACCATGAAGCTTATTTTATTCATTTATTTAAAGACTACAAGTATGAAAAAAACAAATTGGAAGAGCGTTTTGCTCTACATCATCCGTATTGTCGAACTGGTCATCGCCGGTGGAGCCGCTAGCGGTTGGATCGGATGAGAACCATCACGCTGATTATCGTGCATTACTCTACCAATAGGCAGGGCAGCACTTTACGGATGACGGACCTCGACCACCTGCATCGCTCACTCGGCTGGAAAGGCTGCGGATATCACTTCGTTATCCCGACCGATGGTACGATCGAGACCGGTAGACCCCTTGAACAAGTGGGCGCTCACTGTAAGAACCACAATCGGTACAGTATCGGGGTTTGCTATATCGGAGGACTCGCCAACGATGGAAAGACTCCCATGGATACCCGAACGGAAGCCCAACGAGAAGCCCTACAGGGTTTGCTTCGTGAATTGCATCAGCGATTCCCCAAAGCCCTGATCGTGGGACATCGGGACTTGGACCCGTTGAAATCCTGTCCCTGTTTTAATGTAGTGAGCGAGTTTTCCGATTAGTTTAACGCAGGGAGTCCCTTCACCTCCCTCGAATGCCATGCTTGGTAGGCGGGAGCGGAGAGTTCAGGTACAGTCAATAACTTGTAATCCGCCCCGTTCTGCTTAGCTATATGTTTTCGTTCATACAAACGAAGGGAACGATCCGTTACGGAAACCATGACAACCGGAAAAGGATAAGCGTACAAGCGCATCGGCGTGATCTCGCTATCCGGAAAGGCACGACGCAATTGATAAGCGGAACGTTCGAACGCGACCCAATAAGATCCCGTACAATATAAATGGATCGAGGCCTGATTCGCACACTCACGATTCATGATCTCTCTCAAATGCCCTTTCAGCAATAGCATCAAACGGATACCGGAGGGAGTTTCGCTTTCCTTTCTCATGACAGTCTACTATTTAATGTTTTAGCCAAATATCGTAATCGTGTAAACGCTGTATCAACAACGCCTTGCTTCTCTTAGGCGAAGGGTCATCCCGCCAGGGATCTACCAGCTCATGCGCCATACGGTAATACAGGTTGCTATTCGTGCAGCCGTAAAGCGTGACGAGCAGCAAGGCACGAGAATTCACTGCCTTAACCAATGGAAGCATATTGCGTAGGGTGGAATACAAGCGTTCAAACTCCTCTTCCTGATCCAACAGCTTATAGGCCGGAAGGAGTAATGAGTAAACCTTGCAACGCATCACGTCGGTCTCCACACGAAGGGAAGCATAGCCCTTCAGCACCTCACAAACCAGAAGTTCGTCTTCCTTTCCCAATTTGCCCGAGAGATAATAACGCCCCAACGCCTTGTGCATACCTTCCGATAAACGATCGTTATCCAAATGGGTATAAACATGCTTGCCTTTCGTATTCAACTCGATCAGCTCATACTCGCCTTGCCTTACCTCAAATAGAGGAACCCACATACAGTCAAGGATACGTACCATGACATCCTTATGACCTCCACCCGGTTGCACCACCACCTCAGCCTCCATCCCCATGAAAGAACCCGAGGTGATACGTACACGGTCACCTTTCAGCAAGCGACCGCTATCCGGTACGTACACCGGAAGCTCATTGGAATAAGATTCAGCCATCCAGCGTAAGGTCTCCATCTCATGATCTGACAGGTAAGGAAAATAAGAGTGTTCGCCCACGGATACCCGAGGAAGAAGATTATATAAGGGCATGATACGTTTCAAACGGAAAATCTCATTCTCCGAAGCATGGATAAACACATAGTTGTATAAAAGAGGCTTCCTCGTATTGACCATCTTGCCTCCCACCTTGCGAGCCTCGACATACGAGGGGGCAAAGTACTCGAACAAGGGTTCCCCACAACGTTTACGACGGGAAAGCTCGGCATCTAATCCTTTTGACGAATAGATATTATCACGTCCCCCAACAGCGGTAGGAAGCGTCAGTACGTACCAGCGTACAGCCTCCTGGCTACGGCGATTGCGTATATGCACCATAGCTCTATCAGAGCTATTACTTGTCATGATATTCATTGAGGAAGATAATTCAGAGCCTTATCAAGATATTCTTGTAATACCATGATAAATAAATACTTATGTGAAAACAAAAAAGGAATTACTGAAAATTTGCATCCCTTCAATACTCATGCTACTTGGCGAGTAGCCTTAACAAGAGGAGTGAAAGGATATTCCTTAGTTGTAGAGACGGAGCGTGTCCCGTTTCATCCCCTTACAATGGTATTTTAGTTACTATCAGGCGGTGGGAGACGGAGCACGCTCCATCTCTACATGATGTTATATGGAATTTACTTCGGATAACGTGATGATTTCGGGAATAACGAGGCCATTTCGTTTCTATTGCCATGTCTATACATCAGAAATAAGAACGAAGATTTAAAGAGAATTAAGGTTGAAACACAAACAAAGCCTAATATTTGCTTGTGTTATGTTATTTTTTACTACATTTGCGGCATGAAATGAACGCTACTCGCCAAGTAGCAGTCAGTTTGGCTACTCGCCAAGTAGCGTACTTTTCTTCACCCTACTTTCGGCGCATAATTATACACACTCTCGAAACAAAGTTTGTTTACGATCGAGAGCTTTTCTAAAGAGAAACTCTTCAAGTATATTTGCGTAGTCTTGATAGATTTATGCCCTAACAGTTCACTGATCATCTCAATCGGTACGTTTTGCTCCTTCAAGGTCGTGGCGAAAGAGTGACGAATCGTGTATGAGGTAACCCGAGTACGAATACCGATGGATTCCGACAGTGTTTTCAATCTGCGGTTAAAACCTCCTAATACGGTATTATATTCCTTGTAGGCATCCTCACCGGTCTTCATTCCCTCTAAAAATGGAAACAGATAGGGCGAATCCTCGGTTGTATCGGCTGCCAACTCATTCAGCAGCCCTTGTGCCTCCGCTGGGATCTCCACCTGTATAAGGGATCCGCTTTTCTGCCGATAATAAGACAAGATCCCTTCCTTGATATCCTCCTTTCGCAAATGCGCCAAATCTACGAAAGCCATCCCGCAAAACAAAAACATCAGGCAAAAGGCTGATTGAGTCCTCTTCTGTTGCGGATCTGTCACTGGGCTTGTCATCAGCAAGCGCAGGCTTTCCGAAGGCAACGCCTTTTTACGTTTACTCTCAACCCCCGTAAACACATTCTTAAACAAATGAGGGATATAGGCAGCCTCACCCACCTCTACCGCTAAATTATAGATGTGACGAATCCGGCGCATATAAGTAGATACCGTGTTACGAGCACATCCCTTGGCCAACAGCCAAGATTGATAACGCAAAAGTGTATCCCGATTAATATACGCATAAGGAATCTCTTCCCGGCCACAAAAACATTTAAACGACCTCAACGCATCTTGATAACTCTTCGCCGTGGAATAACGCTTTTTCTCACGCAGGCAGGTGATATACGTAAGTACACCCACCACAAAATCATTCTCATTCATACTTTATCTCCTTAAGAATTAATACATAAAAAAATCCTCTATCTCTCCGTTTACACAGGAAAGATAGAGGATCTTCATAAAATCCTTAAAGAAATATATTATTTTCCGGCTTTCTCAGCAGCAGCTTTCTTATTGATCTTCTTCTTCTGCAACTCGTAAGCGATCGGAGTAGCGACGAACAAAGTAGAGTATGTACCGATAATGATACCTAATAAGATAGCGAACGTAAAGCTTCGGATCGTGCTACCGCCCAAGATGAAGATACACAATACAACCACCAACGTAGTCAATGATGTATTAAATGTACGACACAAGGTAGAGTTCAACGCATCATTGATCACTTGATAACGATCACGCTTCGGATACAAAGCGATTGTCTCACGGATACGGTCGAATACAACCACGGTATCATTGATAGAGTAACCGATAATCGTCAAGATAGCTGCGATAAACGTCTGGTCTACCTCCATTGAGAACGGAAGAACCTTCCATAACAAGGTATAGAAAGAAATGATACACAATGTAGTCGTAGCAACAGAGGCGAACGCACCCACAGAGAATGACACATCACGGAAACGAAGCAGGATATAAGCGGCCATACAGATCATGGCGAAAATTACCGCTAAGATAGCGCTATTCTTGATATCGTCTGCCATGCTAGGACCCACCTTCTGCGAACTCTGTATGAAAGTAGTCGTGAACTCATCTAATGTAGTTCCTTCCGGAAGTAAGGATTTCACGCCCTCAAACAATTTATTCTCGATCTCTTGATCTACCGTAGGATCGTTATCATTGATCTTATAGTTGGTAGACACACGTACTTGATCAGCTGTACCGATCTGGATAACACTAACAGAACCGTCTAACTGAGCGTCCAGCATATTACGAACATCGTCAGTCTTCACCTCTTGATTAAAACGAATCACGTAGTTACGTCCACCCGTGAAATCGATACCATTATTCAAGCCGATCGTCATAAAAGAGATAGCACCTAAAACGATGATTGCCGCCGGAATTAAATAACCGACTTTGCGAGCACCCAAGAAATTGATCTTCGGGTTTGTCAACAAGTCTTTCGTAATAGAAGTCGTGAATGTCACGTTCTTCAATTTATCTTTCGCTAACAATGCCTCATAAACGATACGAGTCAAGAACACGGCTGTAAGGAATGAAGCGAACAAACCGATGATCATCGTCGTAGCGAAACCACGGATAGGACCCGTACCGAAATAGAACAATACGATACCGGTAATGATAGATGTCAAGTTTGAGTCGAAGATAGCGGAGAACGCATTGCTGTAACCGTCGGCGATAGCCTTTCCTAAAGACTTACCGGCACGAAGTTCCTCTTTCGTACGCTCATATATCAATCCGTTAGCATCGACTGCCATACCCAGCGTCAACACCATACCGGCAATACCCGGCAAGGTAAGAACGGCTTGGAAAGAAGCAAGGATACCCATCGTGAAGAAAATGTTCAATACCAAAGCACCATCGGCGATCAATCCCGGTACCAATCCGTAGAATGCGCACATATAAACCATCAACAGCACCAATGCCAAAACGAAAGAAATCACACCGGCATTGATAGCCTCTTGTCCCAAAGACGGACCAACGACGTCTTCTTGAACGATATGTACGGAAGCAGCCATCTTACCCGATTTCAATACGTTCGCTAAGTCCTTCGCCTCTTCCGGTGTAAAGTGACCGGTGATTTGTGAACGACCTCCCGTGATCTCATCGTTTACGTTCGGAGCGGAATAAACCATCTCATCCAAAACGATAGCGATCTGGCGACCGATATTCTCTTTCGTCAAACGAGCCCAAGCCTTAGAGCCTTCGGCATTCATAACCATGTTAACCATTTGCTCTGAACGACCGGCTTGTTGCATAAAGTCAGCGTTAGCATCTGTTACTACGTCACCACCTAAAGCGGGACTTCCGTCACGGTTCGTTACCTTCAAGGCATATAACTCAAAGAACTGCTCTTTATCATCGATCGCCTTTACACCCCATTTTAAAGCCAAGTTACGAGGCAATACCTCTTTCACTTGTTTCATGTTCAGGTATTCGCTGATCTTCTCCATATCTTTTGCTTGAGCGATACCTACCGTCGAACCCGGAGACAACTGACCGTTGTACTGGCTAATCTGCAATAAAGCAAATAATGGATGTTGCTTAGCGAACTCTTCCATGCTTTGATTAGCTTCCGTATCTTTTTTATCTTGACCGAGCTCAGCCAACAAAGAATCGGCCTCACTTACATTCGCATCAGCGGCATCAGCGATTTTCTCAACATTATCGGTAGCTACAGAATCAGCGGAAGTCTCCTTACTTAGGATAGTAGCCAATACATTATCAGCGGCAACCAATTGTTGATAGATTTCCGGCAACTTATAAGTTTCCCAGAATTCCAAGTTAGCGCTACCTTGAAGCAACTTACGAACACGTTCCGGTTCTTTCACACCCGGCAACTCAACCAAGATACGACCCGCTGTCTCCAAACGTTGGATGTTCGGAGAAACCACACCGAAACGGTCGATACGAGTACGCAATACGTTGAATGAGTTATCAATCGCACTCTGCAACTCTTGTTTCAAAACAGAAACAACCTGAGCGTCTGAGCTCTGGGGCGTGATTTTATCTTTTAACTCGAATGTACTGAAAATAGCGGAAAGACGTGCGCCGCTATCCAACTTCTTATACTCCTCAGCGAAAAGGTCGATGAAATCTTTTTGGCTAGTCGCTTGATGCGCATAAGCTAAATCCAACGCCTTGTTGAAATTCTCGTCTTGGTTGTTGTTAGACAACGAACGGATTACATCCGCCACGTTCAACTCAAGGACAACGTTCATACCGCCCTTTAAGTCAAGACCTAAACTAATTTCCATTTCACGGCATTGCTTAAGCGTATAGCCTAACCATACCTTCTGAGTAGATAGTGAGTCTAAATAAGCACTCTCTTTCGCAGGATCTCCACCCGCATACTCAGCGGCTTTACTGTTGTAATGTTGCGTCACGAACGAGAACGACAAATAGAACAAACAGACAAGCGTAAGTAACACCGCGAAGACCTTTACAAATCCTTTGTTTTGCATCTGAATCTTAGGTTTATGTTATTACATTATTTATATTCGTTTTTTCACAGGGTGCAAATATAGACTTTTTTTCTTTGATAAAGAGCAATTAGTATAATTATTTGTCACGCTCATAGTTTATTTCAAACGCAAATGTATATCTTTGGGGCTAAAATAATAAGGAAAATATACCATGAAACAGTTATTATTCGCTCTGTTATTTATCCCCGCCCTGCTATTCGCACAAGAGGATCAACACTATCTGGCAGGGGCCGTTCCGGTTGCAGACGGTAAAGTCGTTTTTACCCGAGAGATTAATGCCCCCTCTTTAAGCAAGGCACAAATCTACCAACAACTATTAAAATGGGGACAAGAAAATTTTAACACAAAGGAAAGTAGAGTAGCTTATCAAAATGAGGCAAAAGGCGAGATCGCCATTATCGGAGAAGAATATATAGTATTCTCCAGCACAGCCTTATCCCTCGATCGGGCGATGATGAAATACCGTATTATCATTGAATGTAAGGAACATGCTTGTACCCTGCAACTTGCGGGCATCCGATATGAATATAACGTGTCTTACCAGAACGAGCCGGAGAAATACCTAGCCGAGGAATGGATCACGGACGAGTATGCCTTGAATAAGAGCAAGACGAAATTGAACCGTATCAGCGGTAAGTTCCGTAAGGCCACGATTGACTTCGCAGACAAGACGTTCGATAGCGCAACCAACACATTAGGCGCACAGTTGCTGACAACCGCACCGGTAGAACCAGTATCCGCTCCGCAACGGGAAACACGAGCTGTGGCACCGATGGAAGGTTTCGTAGCGTTCCAAGCTGACAAAATACCTAGCACGATCCTCCAAATGTTACCGGACAACGCTTTACAAATCAAAGCCGTAAAAGGAAATACGACCGACGCAAACGTTGAATGGAAAGGCATAGGCAATATGTTCGGTAAAACGATCAGTACAATCTCCATATCCAAAGATAGTCCTGCTTATAAAGCGATTGGCAATAACGATGTATATCGATTATCCTTCTCCAAGCCCGGCACATCTGCCGATGCGCCATGGATTATTATCGAGTGCCGTAAACAAGGCGAGACCTCCGAAGGACAGCAAACGATGTTAATCGGCGAGATTACGAATGTATGGATCAAATAACGAAAAAGAGAGTTGCATTTATGAAAAAGATTCTATTATTAATATATATGATGTTCCCTGTGCTAGTCATGGCGCAGGGGCATAAAGGCGAGGTAGACGAATGCGCCCCCATGAAAAACAGGAAGGTATGCTATAGCGATGATGTAGAGATCGAGAATACCTCTAAACTAGAAATATTCAACGCTATTAACGCATGGGCTAAGAAATCTTATGGAAAAGATGTCTTCTTATCCAACGTAAACTCGAACAAGAACAAAGGGACCATCTTCGTAAGCTCTAAGGTTGAATTATTGTTGAATGATACAGACAAGACTATCATTAAATATAAAATGCGTATCACCTGCTTCGACAACCGGTACACGATCGAGGCGAGCGATATCGTATATCAATATGATCCGCTAAACGATAAAAAGTACAAGACCTATAAAGCGGAAGATGTAATCGCCAATAATGGGGATAGCAATACGATAGCGCTGATCAAAGATCCTAAGCTATTCTGTAACGCTACCTTCTTCTTTGTCGAGAACTTGTTCGCCGACGTATTTGACGCTGCGCAGAACGCAGAATCCGAGTGATGAAACCCTTTTATTCAAGTTTCAGATAACACCATAACGGGTAGTGGTCTGAATAAGCGACCTTATCCACGGAACAATTCATAGAGGTCATGTTCGGGGAATGCAGGATATTATCGATACGGAACCAGAAGAAATTTTGATTATAGGTAATGCCCATTCCCCGGCCAGACTCGGCAAAGGCATCCGTCAAATCCCCTTGGATCGTACGGTGCGCATAAGAAATAGGCGTATCATTAAAGTCACCGCATACTAAGACATAATCTCCTTTCGCGTTCTTAATCTCTTTTGATACCGCTTCCGCTTGCTTAGCCCGAATCCGGAAAGCAGGTCCTAGCTTTTGCTCGAACGCTCCTTTCAAATCGTCCAACCCATCCGAGCTAAAGCTCTTTATAAGGGATGAATAACGGGTCCGATCCTCCATCGTCAGTTTAAACGATTCCAAATGGTTATTAATCAAGGTCAACTTCTTTCCCTTGATGTTCACTTCATGTACGGAAGAGCCGTTATAATCCGAATCGTATTTCACCATCCGGGAATTCGACAGCGGATATTTGGAGAACACAGCGATGCCGAAACTCTGGAATTTCGTGGAGCTTTGATAAAATACAGAACGATAAGGATACATGCTCAACGCATCATAGATCTTAGAGGCAGTAAGGCTCTTCTCTGATTTAGCCGTGGCATATTCCTGCAAACAAACAATATCCGCGTCCGAGTTAGCGATATATTGGATAATCTTGTTCGGAGCTATCTTCGTATGATTCTTGTACCCAAAAGCCATCACATTATAAGTCAGCACCTTCAGTACCTCTTCCCGAGGGACATCCTTATGCGAGTGAAACGGAAAATAGCGTTTCACGGGACCCCAACATAACAAGAAGGAGAATATGCCGATCAATAAGAACTTCCATTCCCATAAGAACAGCCAATAGATAATAAAGCAAAGATTGACTACACATAAGACTGGAAAGGCTAATCCCAGATAAGATAACGTCATACTCGTCTCAGGAGACACCCGATCCGAGTAAGCCGAGACTATCAACAACACGACAGCCACCACATTCGCTACGACAAATAAGAATTGAAGAAAAATCCGTAGAGTTTTCATAAGTATCTGTTATTTCTTACTGGCGTCGAAAAGTCGCTTTTTCTCTTCAGCGGAAAGGCTCTCATAACCGGAACGTTTCAATTTATCCAGTATAGTATCTAGATCCACCGACTCCTGATGTTTGCGTGCGTTATACTCATAATCCGTTTCGTTACGTTTATAAGTCACACGCATCTTCGGTTTCCGTTTGCCCAAATTCACGAACCAGTCGATCAACCGATTCATTGGAGCGGTCAAGTCCTTTCCATTACGAATACGGGAAGCGAACCACATACCAAACAAAGCCCCGCCGATATGGGCGATATGTCCTCCCGCATTATCAGAAGTCATCGCCAACAAATCGATCACCAGCGTAAAGATAGCCAAATAAATTAATTTGATCCTTCCGATCAAGAATAAATTAATCTCCAAATCCTTCCGGTAAAACGACACGGCGAAAACGATCGCCATAACAGATGCCGAAGCCCCCATCAAATAGCTAAAAGAAGCCACGTTCTGGAAATAAGGGAAAATATTATAAGCAAGGACAAACAATATCGCACCCGCAAGACCTCCCAATATATACAAGCCTCCCAACTGCCGCTCATTGAAGAAATTCAAGAACAATCCCCCGAACCAATACAACCAAAGCATATTGAACAAGATATGCAAGAAGTCAAAATGAGTGAACATATAAGTAAACAACGTCCACGGACGGAAGAGCAAAAGTTCCGGAGAAGCCGGTAACTGCAAATACTGCAAAAAAGGTACCCCTTGCACATTAAAGAGCATAAACAATACGCTGGCCAAACGTATCAAGATAAACAAGCCTACATTTATATATATCAGTTTCGACAGGATATTACCCGACTGAAACATACGCTTCAAATTAGTAAAAATACCGTCCATTGTCTGCATCTTTCTTTTTCCAATAACGAATTAGGAAATAACCGAATAACATACCCCCCAAATGAGCGAAATGCGCTACCGTATCGCCACCAAAACTAGCCACACCCATAAATAGTTCGGCAAGACCATAAAATATTACGAAATATTTGGCTTTAATCGGGATCGGTATGAACATCAAGTACAAAGGAACATTCGGGAAGATCATCGCGAATGCCAACAAGATTCCGAATACGGCACCCGAAGCGCCAATGGTCACGAAATAATTCAAGAACTCGCTTTTGCTGATAATCTGGGCTCCATTCAAGTTTATCATGTCTTGGCTAGCGAAGATCACATCCCGCAAATTAAAGAACCATACCACCTCTTGTACCAAACCGGCGCCTATACCCGTCACGAAGTAAAAAATCAAGAAACGTTTGGGGCCCCATACGTTCTCCAATACCCGGCCGAACATATAAACGGCGAACATATTAAAAAACACATGCGCGAACGAATGGGTATCGTGCATGAACATATAAGAAACGATCTGATAAGCCTTGAAGTCGGTAGCACCCGGGAAGTGAAGCCCTAATAAATCCACCAAATCGATGCCGACTTTCGGCAGTGCAAGGCTGGCTACCCAAAA
>ERZ780149.2906-NODE-2906-length-15143-cov-3.071182_pt1 | contig 15143 bp, 8 predicted proteins | sample MGYA00511367_ERZ780149 | MGnify/ENA primary metagenome ERZ780149 (study PRJEB29588, sample SAMEA2153852) | human gut metagenome | biome: human gut; feature: human-associated habitat; material: faeces | place: Denmark | collected 2008/2010 ... | reverse complement strand
GGAAGCCAGGGACCAGCCTATTCGGGAGCTGGCATAACCGGACTCACTTATGACGGTGTGGCATTACTTTACGGGCGCACATGCAAGTTGAAAATTGTGGTTCAAAAGTAACGTTGTTATAATTTGAGGAATAAAGATATATATTTATGTGAAAAAAGGATAGAACGATTCAAAATTTGAGATATCTCCTCAATATTGACTATACTTGGAGGTTGTCCTAAAGACTTGATCTGATAAAATCACCTTTGCTACAACAGATTGTAGTAAGGGTGATTTTTCTTTTTAGGGACTTTCCTGGCTTTTTTTATAATTGCTATTACAATGCTTTTGTCAGAGTGAAGCAGTCGATGTCCGGTGCCCAGTTATCATCCTTGGTTAAATCAGAAAAAGAGGTTCGTTTATCTACATTATAAAAAAATATCAGATGTTTTTCAGGGTAATTCAAAAGCTACGGGTCTATTTAATAAAAGAGTTTATAAAACATAACTGATATGGAAGACATTTATATTATCATAACCAAATATTTATCGGGAACAGCTTCATTGCAGGAGGAGAAACAACTCGTGAAATGGCGGAATGCCGATATTGGACATGAACAAGAGTTTCAGGAGTTATGTGAAAGTTGGCAAATCGCTCATGCAGATTTGAATACGGTGATTCCTGATAAAGAACAGGTATGGGGAAAAATTATGGATAACCTGCGTTTGGCAAAACCTGTAAAGATGTATACTCGCCGTTTATTATATCGTACTGTAGGTATTGCAGCTATATTAGCATTAGTGCTGGGATTTTCACTTTCTACACTTTTCCCAAAAGAAGAGGAAGAGGTAAAATTGGTTTCATTTACAGCTCCTGTTGGTCAAAAGGCGGAGGTTAGTCTGCCGGATGGTACCAAGGTTTGGTTGAATTCAGGTTCCACATTAAGCTATTCGACGGATTATGCGAAAGATCGCCGTTCTGTAAAATTGAATGGACAAGCTTTTTTTGATGTAGTACGAGACAGTGAAAAACTATTTGATGTTTCGGTTGGTGATGTAAAAGTGTTGGTTCATGGTACTGCATTCGATATTAATGGATATGGAGACAACTCCGAATTGGAAGTTGTATTGCTTCGAGGGCATGTGACGGTTGTTTCAGCTGCAACGGACAAATTGCTGGCAGATATGAAACCCAATCAAAAAGCTATCATCCCCATGCAAGGGGTAGAGAAATGTAAGTTGGCGGCTTGTGATGCTGAAATAGAGTCTGTGTGGCGTTTGGGTAAATTGAAAATAGAGAATGAAAGTTTAACGGATGTAGTCAGGAAAATGGAAAGGTGGTACGGTGTGAAAATTCAATTACATAATGTGCAGGAGAATAAACGATACTGGATGACAATTAAAACAGAATCTCTACGAGAGATGCTTGAGATAGTTAACCGGGTGACTCCAATTGCATACACTATTAATGGGGAGGAGGTGCGCATAACCGGAAGAAAGTAGTCGAAGAATAGAAAGGACGCAGAAGAGTGCCATCTTCCACGTCCTAAGAGCAAAACCTGCGTGTGTATGTTGTCCGTAAAACGGATAGCACAGGTATAGCCTTGCTTTACGCAGACAAAGGTAATAATTAATTCCTTTATTTAACCTTAAATGAGTTTACAATGTTAAAGCTGAAACAAATATTATGTAGCATTCTTGTTTTGGTCAGCCTGCTTTCTTGTCCTTCTTTATGGGCACAAAAAAACAGTAAAGTCAATATTGCTGCCAAACAGATAACTTTGAAGAATCTGATACAAGAAGTTGAGAAACAGACAGATTATACTTTTGTATTTGACAATTCCATCCCTCTGTCACGTGTTGTTTCCTTGAAAGGAGGTTCCCAATATCTTTCCGATATATTGAAACAGGCTTTTGATAAAAGTGATATTTTATATGAAATAGTAGGGAAACAGATTGTTTTACAAAAGATTCAGACAAAAACCAGCCGGATTGTCTCGGGAGTGGTGAAAGATGAACAGGGGGAAGCTGTCATCGGTGCAAGCGTATTGGTAAAAGGTACTACTAACGGTACAGTTACTGATTTTAATGGGAAATTTGAACTGCAGAACATTCCTGAAAATGCGACCATTGATGTGACATTTATTGGATATGTGTCGCAAAGTAAAAAAGTGACAGGAGGAACACGTTCGCTGAATTTCATCCTTGAAGAGGATACGGAGACGCTGGACGAAGTGGTTGTGGTAGGCTATGGCGTACAGCGTAAACGGGATCTTTCCGGTTCTATAGCTTCCGTTAAAGGTGATATTATTACTGAATATGCTAATACTTCCGTTGCATCAGCCTTACAGGGCCGTGTGTCGGGGGTACAGATTCAGCAGACAAATGGTCAACCGGGAGCCGGAATACAGGTAAGAGTGCGCGGTTCCAATTCGATCCGGGGAGATAATGAACCGCTTTGGATTATTAATGGTTTTCCCGGAGATATCAATATGATTAATACCGCCGATATTGAATCGGTTGAAGTGATGAAAGATGCGTCCGCAACAGCTATTTATGGATCACGCGGAGCTAATGGAGTTATTCTGATTACAACTAAACAAGCCAAAGAAGGTAAGATTACAGTAGAATATAATGCAAGTTTCGGTGTACAGAGTCTGGCTAAGGAACTTGATTTATTGGATGCGTGGGAGTATATGAACTATCTGAATGAAAAGGCAGCTATCAATAACCAGCCCACGATATATACCGATGAAGAAATCAAATCGACTCTGCATAGTACCAACTGGCAACGGGAATTGTTTCGTAATGCACTTGTTACCGACCACTCCATTAATATTTCGGGTGGTACGGAGAAAGTTCAGGGTACGTTAGGGGCCAGTTATTTCGATCAGCAGGGAATTGTGAAAGAGAGCGGATATAAACGTATGTCTATTCGTTCCAGCTTGAATTATCATATTTCGAAATATGTAACAGTTTCGAGTAATTTGATTTTTAGCCGTTCGAATCATAACCAGATGAACTCGCAGGGAGGTAGTCGTGGAACATCTGTTATTGGTTCTACACTAATCTTGCCGCCTACGGCAACCCCTCATTATGACGACGGAACCTGGAATGACTTTCAAACGCAGCCGATTGCGCCGGTAAATCCGTTGGCGTATGTGAATGAAGTGGATAATAAATGGTATGCCAACCGTATTATGGCAAATGCTTCTTTGACTATAAAGCCGATTGACGGATTGACAATTCAACTGTCTGCCAATGTTAATAATAACCAAAACCGCAAAGATTATTATAAGTCATTGTTGTATCCTAATTCGCAAGGAGCAGCTTCCATTACATTCGGAGAAACGGTCGACATAACGAGTAATAACATCATAACCTATAATAAGACTTTTTTGAAGAAACATCATTTAAGTGTTATGGGTGGTTTTACTTATGAACAAAGTACCTCGAAGACAGCGGGCACAGGGACGGCCGAAGGCTTTTTAAGTGATGTGACGGAGAGCTACGATATGGATGCGGCTGCTGTCAAGGGTTTATCGACATCCGGTTATTCAAACTGGCGTTTGTTTTCATTTTTGGGACGTGTCAATTATAACTATGCTGATCGTTATCTGCTGACAGCCAGTCTTCGTGCCGACGGTTCGTCTCGCTATAGTAAAGGTAACAAATGGGGATATTTCCCGTCGGCGGCAGTTGCCTGGCGACTCTCGCAAGAGTCTTTTCTGCGTGATGTGGAGTGGCTTTCGGACTTGAAGTTGCGTATGAGTTATGGGGTGACCGGAAGTACTGCCATTTCACCATATTCTACCCAGAATACACTGCGAACGGAAAATGTTGTATTTGATAAAAATACGGTCGTGGCTTATGTTCCGTCCGATACCTACACTGGTGATTTGAAATGGGAAACTACTTCGCAGTTTAATATGGGGATTGATCTTGCCTTATTTAATAACCGGTTGCGTATGACTGCCGATTATTACCGGAAGAAAACTACCGATTTGCTGAATAATGTGGAGATGCCCCGTTCAAGTGGATATACTACCGCTTTGCGTAATATAGGTTCGATTCGTAACTCGGGGTTTGAACTGCAGCTTGACGGACGGATTATCGATCGTACCGTGAAATGGGATTTAGGTGTCAATTTCTCGCTCAATCGGAGTAAAGTGTTAGTCCTTTCAGAAGATAAGGATATTTTTGGAGGTGAACTGGATAACACCATTTTGAAAGATCAGCTTAATCTGATGCGCGTTGGTGAACCGATGTATGTTTTCTATGGATATGTTGAAGATGGATATGACGAGAATGGTCATATTGTGTATAAGAATATGGATGACGACCCTGCTATTACGGCGGCAGATAAGACCATAATAGGTGATCCTAATCCCGATTTTCTGGTGAATTTAACGACTTCCGTCAGTTATAAAGGCTTTACGCTAAGTGCCTTTTTGCAAAGTTCAATAGGTAATGATATATATTCGCTTAGTATGGCTGCCCAAGCTTATGATTATGGATATAATGGTAATACGTTGCGTGAGGTATATTATAATCACTGGACGCCTGAAAACCCTACCGCAAAATATCCTAATTTGGATCAGACTTCTTATAAAATGTCCGATCGCTTTGTTTATGACGGAAGTTTCGTGAGATTGAAAAATTTAGAGTTAGCTTACGACGTGCCTTGCGCCCGTAGTAAATTCATCAAACGTGCCCGTGTCTATGTGAGTGCCCAAAACCTATTTACTATTACGAGCTACCCTTTCTGGGATCCGGATATAAATGCCAATGGTGGCGGAAGCTCGATGATTCAGGGGGTAGATTCGTATTGTTATCCCAGTGCCCGTACTTATACACTTGGATGCCGACTCACTTTCTAACATGTAAAAACTGATGTCTTATGAAAAAATTATTGATATATATTGCCGCTTTTATTATGATATTGGCAATGAATACATCTTGTGAAGATATGGGCGCTTTGGAAGAGCGTCCGAAGAAAGTTGATGCGACGACTTTTATGGCAAATGCCGGAGAGGTAGAGAGTGTTATCAACTCCATTTATTTTCAGCTCCGTCGTGATGCGGGATTCAGTCGTTATCTGATTGTTCTGGAAGAGGGATTGGCAGATTACTGTATAGGAAGAGGTAACTATGCGACAGCTTATGACACAGGACTCACTAGTGGCGGAGTTGGCTTCTCTAAAGATAGCTGGGCTGTGTTGTATCGTGCCATCCGTTTTGCAAATAATATTCTTGATGGCATAGGTAACGCTACGCTCTCCCAACAGGAATATAACAATCTTACCGGAGAAACACGTTTCCTGCGTGCATTTGCCTATTCGTGGCTGGCACGGAACTGGGGAGCCGTACCTTTCTTCGACGAGCGGAATATGAATGATTTTAATAAGCCTCGTACCCCTGAAGCTGATATCTGGAAATTTGTGATTGATGAAGCTGATTATGCAGTGGCAAATCTACCGGAAGTGGCCAAGGCTGCCGGACGTCCTTCGCGTTATGCTGCATTGGCTTTGAAAACAGAAGCTTGCCTCTATGCCGGTCGTTACGAAGAAGCTGCAGAAGCGGCTGGTCTGATTATCTCGTCCAAGCGTTATTCGCTGGTTGAAGTTGGTAAGGCTGATGATTTCATTGATCTTTACGGTCATACAGCCAATGCCACTTCCGAAGAGATTTTTTATATGAAGTACAATCGTGATAGTGGGTCGACAATAGGTTACATGTATCTCTGTAAACCGAATCCTTTTATGAATATGGGGGCTGTAGGAATCTATACCGACTATCAGAAAAATAAATTTATTCAAAACTGGGATCAGAATGATTTACGATATCAGTTTGGATTATATAAGCAGACACAGAACGGAACATTAAATGCGTTGACCAAAACAGGTATGATCTGCTCGAAATTCAGAGACCCGGAGTGGACAGGAAACAGTGCAACTCCCAATGACAACCCTGTGTATCGCTATGCTGATATTTTGCTTTATTATGCAGAAGCTGTTTGCCGTTGGAAGGGGGCTCCCACTGACGATGCCATGGAAAAGCTGAATATGGTGCGGAGACGTGCTTACGGGCAGAAGCCGGCACAGGCTTCTCCTTCAGACTTCAAACTGGCCGATTATGCAAGTAAAGATGCTTTTCTTGCGTTGGTATTGCAGGAACGCGGTTATGAAACGATTTTTGAAGGTAAACGCTATAATGATCTGAAACGTTGTGGAAAACTAGCCGAAGCAGCTTTGGCAGCCGGGCGTATTTCGTCCCTGTCGGAAGTAGGAGATGCGGCTTATTGGTGGCCCATTCCGACAGATGAATTTAATTATAATATGGCATTAGACCCGACGAAGGATCAGAATCCCGGTTATTAACAACTTATTAACTTGATATCTTATGAATAGATTAAATATATTAATTGCAACAATCTTTTTCTTATTGGCAACGACTGGTTGTGCGCAGCAGGTTGAAAGATGGTCGACAGAAAAAGCAAACGCATGGTACGCATCGCAAAAGTGGCCGGTAGGCATTAATTACGTCACTGCTACGGCCATCAATCAATTTGAGATGTGGCAAAAAGAAACTTTCGATCCGAAGACCATAGAACTGGAACTGGGGCGTGCAGAGGAACTCGGATTCAATACGGTACGTATATTCCTGCATGATATGGTATGGGAAGCGGATCCTGATGGGTTTAAACAACGGTTGGATGCATTCTTGGGCATCTGTCAAAAACATGGAATGCAGGCTATTGTCACTTTCTTTACGAATGGCGGGCGTTTTGAAAATCCTAAATTAGGTGTACAGCCAGCTTCCGTACAAGGTGTTCACAACTCTCAATGGATACAGAGTCCTGGAGCGCCGTCTGTCAATGATCCTTCAACATATCCACGTTTGGAACGCTACGTCAAGGATGTGATGAGTACATTTAAAGCAGATGATCGTATCTTATTGTGGTGCCTGTATAATGAACCGGAAAATTTTAAACAGAAAGCACGTAGTATGCCATTGTTGCGCGAAGTATTTCGTTGGGCACGTGAGGTGAATCCTTCACAACCACTTTCATCTCCGATTTGGATTTACCCCGGTGGACACGGTACACGAAGCAACCTGCCCATTATCAGTTTTTTAGGCGAAAACTGTGACGTTATGACCTTCCATTGTTATTATGGTCCTGAAGAGATGGAAAAATTTATTGCTTTTATGAAACAGTTTGACCGTCCTGTGATTTGCCAAGAGTATATGGGACGTCCCCGTTCAACTTTTGAAGAGATTATGCCGATTCTTAAACGTGAGAAGGTAGGTGCTATCAGTTGGGGATTGACAGCCGGTAAATGTAATTTCCATTTGCAGTGGTCAAGCAAGGCTGGTGATCCGGAACCTGCAGTGTGGTTTCATGATATATTTCGTTTGGATGGCACACCTTATAGTCAACATGAAGTTGATTTTATCAAAAGTATGACTTCAAGCGGATCGTTAACGGATTGAATAATAAAAGAACGAATATGATGAAAAAACTAAATACTCATAAATACCTTTTGGTAACAGCGATGGGACTTCTTGTCGCTTGTACGTCTTATACTTCAACAGATGAGTGGCCTAATCCACGTCCGAATTCAAATCCTGGTCCGGAACCGGTCACAGGAGAAATAACTTCTATCCAGTCACTCAATAAGAGTGAAAATACAGCTATAAATTCTCATGCGGACGAATGGGAAAACAGTTCTCTCGAACTGGATTATCGACGGTTGCTGACTTTGGAAAGTCCGGCACTCTCGGCTGTGAACGCTCTTTATCCCCGTATCAAGAAACTGGGCGACGGGTCTTATTTGCTATTATACCAACAAGGGCCGCAGGCTTGGAATGTCTATTATGCTTTGAGTACTAACCTGATTACATGGCAGAATGCATCCACTCCTTTGTTCCAGAGTGAAAGCGCCCAGCAAAGCTCGGGGGCCAGTGATACTCGCTGTTTCTCATCATGTGATGCAGTGGTTTTGGCAAATAAAGATATTTTAGCATTTGCCTCCTTCCGCTTGAACCAAGGATACAGGTTCGATCCGCAGAGTAATGGTATTATGATGAGGCGCTCTTCTGATAACGGACGTTCTTGGTCAACTGCCCAAATTATTTATCAGGGGACGACTTGGGAGCCTTATGCATTGCAACTACGTTCGGGTGAAATACAGTTGTATTTTACTGATAGTGAGCCTCTCACTGGGGACTCAGGAACTGCTATGCTGCGTTCTATGGATAATGGGCGGACATGGACTACTGTCGGAAAGGTGATTCGTCAAAAGACCGGATTGGCTATAGATGGTTCGGGTAAGCAAATTTATTCCGATCAGATGCCTTCTGCTCGCGAATTGAACAATTCAACGAAGATTGCGGTGGCTACAGAAACACGTTTCAGGGATGAAGGAGATGTTTATCATATTTCAATGGCGTGGAATTCAGACAATTGGGCTTCGGCTCCATTGACTGGGGATGAAGTAGGTCCTTCGGACCGTAAACTCAATTTTGTGCAAAAGGCTGCAGCGCCTTATCTGGCGCAATTTCCTTCCGGAGAGACTGTTTTGTCGTACAATGCTTCTTCTCTTTTTACCATGCAAGTGGGTAATACGGAGGCTTCACAATGGGGAGAAATTTATCAGCCGTTCAGTGGAAAAGGATATTGGGGAGCAACGGAAATTATTGATCCGCATACGTTGGTGGCTGCTATGCCCGCTACTTTTGTCAATAGCGAGAATAAAAATGCTGCCCGTATTCAGATTGGACAGTTTGTCCTGAATCACCGGATCAATGCTGTCGAAATGACACCGGTGATAGATGCTGATAATTCGGATTGGAGTGCGGTTAGTGATGCATTATTTATTGGTAGTGTGTCCACTACACAAGCTGTGTTCCGTTTCGCGTATGATGCAGAGAATGTATATTGTCTGGTGGAACGTCTCGATAAAGATCTGACCACAGAGGATAATATGGAACTAGTTTTCCAAGGCGGAGATGCCACCGGTACGCCTCTTAAAATTTCACTTATTCCGGATGCTGTTCAGCATACGATTAAATGCAGCCTTTCTTCGGTAACTTGTAAAACCGCAGTTTATGGAACTTTTGGTGATACGGCAGCTGATAAGGGATATATAGCTGAGATTGCTATTCCGCGGACTTTGCTCCGAGTGGTAGCCGACCGTCTGATGTTTAATGCTACGTTATACGATCAGAATGGCAGCGATACTTTCAGCGGACTGACTGCTACGAATTATGAAAAATGGTTGCCGGTTGTTCTAAAGGCAGCTACAGATCCTGAACCTCTACCAGGAGAAGGAGATACCGGTACAGGACCGTCCTGGAATAATGACGATACGGAAGGTACATGGAAATAATGATAACATTTTAAATTTGTGAGACCATGAAAAAAAATAAAATCCAGATTCTTTTGGTGGTTAGTTTATCATTAGGTAGTTGCATACAAACTGATGATGAGGCGTTTTCCCCAGAACCAATTATAAACGGAGGAGGGAAATCCATTACGGCAATTTGTTCCGTCGCCACCACAACACGCACATCGCTCAATGCATCAATGAATGTGGTTTGGAATCAAAATGATGAAATACGGTTATTCGGAGCTTCAACACCCAATGGTACTGTTTATGCTACTGTAGCTAATGGAGTTCGTACAGCTGTTTTTGATCCGGTAGACGATTCTGTGGATGATGCAGCCCGATATGCCGTTTATCCGGCGTCAGCTGCGTCAAGCAGTCAACTTGAAGGTACGACACTTGCTGTTGACTTTTCGGCACTTGCCGGACAGAAATGGATGGGTGCGTTCAATGCTGACAGTGAAATCTCATCTTTGCCGATGGTAGCAGCCTCTGATGGTGAAGCCTTTTCTTTTAAGAATCTGTGTGGCGGAGTACGGTTACAACTAAATGATTATCAAATGATGGGGATTAGCATTAAGTCTGTAGCTGTACATGGTAATGACGGAGAACTACTGGCCGATATAGCTGATGTCGATGTAGCGGATGGAATCGTATCCCTTCGGAAGTCTTCCACTTCTTCTGCTGCGACTGCTGCATTGATTACTTGTGATACAAGCGTACCTCTTTCCGCAGATAATAACCCCTCGGGCCATACAGACTTTGTTTTATTTCTTCCTGCAGTAAATTATACCAAAGGGCTGACTTTTGTCATAACTGATGCTGCCGGACGGATTTACGAACAAGTGACTCCGGGGGCGTTCGCTATTGAAGCCGGAGTTGTCAAACCAATGAAGTTATTGCCTGTGACGTTGTATTATGGTAAGGCAAATTGTTATTGTACAGCATCTGCCGGAATGCTTGAAATAGATGTCACACCTTATTATTCGTTGGCAGGAGATTATACCTATGAAAATCGTCCAAGAGTGAATGTCGCTGGGGAAGTAGTAGATAAAGCTGTATCTGCAACTGTTGTGTGGACACAAACTAATTCGTCTTCATCGGGAAATGTCCTTTCTGCTGTTCCTACATTGGAAGGAACGATTTTGAGAGTTCCCGTAAGTGGCGTGAAAGGGAATGCACTTGTGGCTATTCAGGATGCATCGGGCAAGAACTTATGGTCCTTCCATGTTTGGGTGAGTGAAGTCTCGGATCTTACCTATATGAATGAGGAACGCGGAACGTTCAAAATGATGGATCGTAATTTGGGTGCAACTTCTGTTACGCCTAAAGACCAGAATGCTTATGGAACATGGTATCAATGGGGGCGAAAAGATCCGTTCCCGCGTCCGCTTGATATTGTCCGTTCGAGTGCGACGACTGTGGATAATAAGGAATTGACTGCCAATGCAATCACTTCTGCAGAAGTGGGAACTGTGAGTTATACCATATCCAATCCTGATATAAGAATCTTCTCTGCAAATGATTGGCACAACGAATGGCGGAATAATGGACTGTGGGGAAACTCTGATGGTTTGACTAAGAATGTAAAGACTGTGTATGACCCCTGTCCGGAAGGCTATTGTGTACCTGATCAGAACTGTTATCAGGGATTTACCTTTACTTCAAAGACGGAATGTGACACTAATTACGGTCATCTGTTTGTGATTGATGGGGTACAAACTTCTTACTTTCCGACAGGAGGCTATCTGGATAAGGGGGCTAATAAAATTGCTTATCAGGAATATCGGGGGTATCAGTGGACCAGTAACCCCGGAACAACAGGAGCTTATTATTTCTATTATAATAATGCAAATCTTAATTTTACAGGTATGGACCGTGCTTCGGCAGCATCTGTCCGCTGCGTCAGGATGGAGTAAAATGAAAGATATTTTTTAATCATAATAATACATGCACTTATGAAATATTTCAATATTTTGTTTTTGATTTTGTTTCTCACTACAAGCGCAAAAGCGCAATCGGTCAAGGTGTCTGTAAGCAAGGTCACTATTCCGACATACACAGAGCCGGAACGTGAAGAACTGCCGATGTTTGCCGAGAATCGGGTACACCAGCGTTCGAGCGGCAATCCTTATCCTAATAAAATTGTTCTGAAAGTGAATCGGGAACAAAAAGTGGATAAAGAGTATACGCTTATCAAATTAGAGAATGAATATTTGGAACTACAAATATTGCCGGAAATTGGAGGAAAGATATATGCAGCCAAAGATAAAACGAATGGATATGATTTTTTCTATAAGAACCATGTCATAAAACCTGCTCTTATCGGTGCATTGGGTTCGTGGATTTCGGGTGGACTGGAGTTTAACTGGCCTTTTCATCATCGAGCCTCGTCTTTTATGCCTACTGATTATGAGATAGAAAAATTGCCGGACGGGGGAGTGATCGTTTGGGTTTCGGAACATGATCCGACAGACCGTATGAAAGGTATGGTTGGTATTGTGCTTAATCCTGGTGAGTCTATCTTTGAAACGAGAGTCAAGTTGTCGAATATCACACCGTTAAGACATTCGTTTTTATGGTGGGAGAATGTGGCCGTACCTTCAAATAAGAATTATGAAATATTTTTTCCGCATGATGTAAGCCATGTCTTTTTCCATTACAAACGTTCGGTTACTACTTATCCGGTTGCAACGAATGCGGCAGGAATATTTAACGGTATTCGTTATGACGGTGCAGTTGATATAAGCAAACATAAGAATACGATTCAGCCTACCTCTTATTTTAGTGCGGCATCACAGTATGATTTCTTTGGCGGTTATGATACGGGCAGAAAATGTGGGGTTGTACACATCGGAGATCATCACGTATCACCCGGTAAGAAGATGTTCACGTGGGCTTACAATCAGTTGTCCCAGTCTTGGGAAAATGCTCTCACAGATACAGATGGAGCCTATTGTGAGTTAATGGCAGGCAGCTATTCTGACAATCAGCCGGATTTTACATGGCTTGAACCGATGGAGACTAAAACCTTCTCGCAATATTGGTTCCCAATCGGAGAAATCGGGGTTCCGGATTTTGCGAACACGACAGGAGCTATATATGTCAAGGATGCGATTAAAGTGCAACTGAATAAGACTCGTAATGTGAAGATTACGGTCAAAGGTGATAATCAGATTTTGTATTCAGGAAAAGCTACGATCAAAGCTAGAGAAGAATATATATTGCCTGCGGATGTAAAAATGAAGTTGGGGTATTCAATAGACGTTGATGCTAATGACGGAACTGTTTTAATGTCTTATACAGTGAAGAAACATGATACTTTCAATATCCCTCATACAACGCAGGATATGCCGAATATCAAGAAGGTGGAAAGTCCGCATTTATTGTATCTTGAAGGTTTGCATGTGGATCAATATCGTGATCCGGCCACTAAGGGAGAGAGCTATTACAAAGAAGCTCTTGAGCGTGATCCTAATTTTGCTCCTGCATTGATCGCTTTAGGAGAGGCTAAATTACGTAATGCTTTTTATAGTGAAGCCTTGGACTATTTTTTGAGGGCGGAAAAAGTGTTGACACAGTTCAATACACGTCTTGAAAATGGGAAACTATACTATTTGTTAGGACATGTTTATTTAGCATTCGATGAACAGGAGAAGGCTTATGATTATTTCCAAAAAGCGGCATGGAGCAGTGCTTATGTTTCTTCTGCCATGACTTATGTCGCTATGCTTGATATTCGTAAACAAGAATATGACAAGGCTGTCCGGCATCTTAATACTGCCATTGCTTATCATAAAGATAATGTTGTTGCCAATGCGTTGATGATATATGCTTTTTATTTACAAGGAGATAAAAAGGCATCTGAACGTCAATTTCTGTCTGTAGAAGCGAATGATAAACTTAATCATTTGGCACGTTATTTCGGGGTGTTGACTGGTAAAATCAGTGCCCGGGATTTTATGGAGAAAATACGAACGGATAAGAATCAGGTGTGTCTCGATTTGATGGAAACTTTGCTGGTCGCTGATTTGAAAAAAGAGGCTGTTTCCCTGATAGAAATGCTACAAGCACAGGAACCTCTTGTTTTTAGTTTGTCTGCTATATACGCGGATATAAAAGGTGGCTCTCCGGATGATTTGGCAACGGAAGGAATCGCTTTCCCCAGTCGGCGGATTGAAATGAAAAGTTTATCTCATTGGGCGAAACAAGGTAATCAGAATGCTAAATTCCTGTTGGGATGTGCCCTTTATGCTAAAGGACATTATGAAAATGCTGTCACTCTTTGGGAAAGCTTGTCCGGTAATGATTATCGTGCCGCACGAAATCTGGCTGTCGCTTATTATTCACACATGAATCGTAAAAGTGAAGTATTGCCGTTATTGAAGCGGGCATTATCGTTGAAGCCGGATGATGAACAACTGATTTTTGAAACAGTTTATGTGATGGGTAAGCTAGGAGTCGCACCAGTTGAACGTATTTCTTTCCTTAATAATCATAAGGCTGTAATCAGTCGCGATGATATTATGCTTGAGTGGGCGCGAGCTTATAATATGGCAGGACAGGAGGATAAAGCAATAGAACTTCTTTGTGGGCGTAACTTTGTTCCGGCTGAAGGCGGAGAACATGCCGTAGCTGAACAGTATATGTTTGCTTATTTCCTGAAAGGGCGTCGATTAATGAAAGAAAATAAGATGAAAGAAGCGGCTGATTGTTTTAAGACTGCGCAGACTTTACCTCAAAATTTGGGAGCAGGTTTATGGAATATCGTTAGACTGGTTCCATTTAAATATTATGAAGCAATCTGCCTAAAATCTTTGGGACAAGAAGATAAAGCCAAAGAGAATTTTGATTTTATAACGGGTATTGAGATTGACTATTTTAGTAATATGAACTTGCCGGAACTGCCTTTTTATCAAGCGCTTTGTTATCGTGAAGCGGGTATTTCCTTCAAAGGAGATATGCTTGTCAACTATAAATTGAAGGACTGGAAAGAAGGAATAAAGGCTGTTGATGCAGGTTATTTTGCCACTACTCCTTTTTTTATAAGTTACTGCGATCGTGCCGTGCAACAAAGATGTGCTTATTATAGTTATTTACTTGCTTTGGCTTATCGCTACATGGGTGATACAGAGCTGGCACAGAAATACATTGAGCAGGCAGCTGTAAGTGATCCTTATGCTCTGAATATTTTTTCAGAAAGACAATTTTGAATGATTGTGTAAAGCTTGTTTGGACGTGGAATCATACGGATTTGCAGTTAGAAGGAATCTGTATGATTCACGTCATTGCTAGCGTTTTTATTTATTGTAATGAATGTGATTTCGGTTTTTGTATTAGAAAGTGTTTTGAAAGTATGGTGCTCTTTATGAAAATGTATTCCGAAAGAAGATTATTTTTTGTAGATTTGTGAGACTGATAAACACAACTCCGGGAACAATGGATATTCAAGCCTTTCGAAATTATTATGATACGTATTATGAACAACTTTGTTGTTTTCTCAACTTCTATACGCATGATGTAGCTGTGATAGAAGATGTTATTCAGGAAGTATTTCTCAAACTATGGGAAAATAAAGATTGCATTGAAATTACTTATATCAAAACATACCTTTTCCGGGCTGCCAAAAATCGGGTATTAAATTATCTTCGCCTCGTTTAATTAAAGCAATAAGAACATTTTCTGGTAAATTTAATTCATGAATTGTTTTGTTGCACCATTTATCTGTGCTTTGTATCTTGATTTCTTTTAGATTTTCCTGCCCTGATGGTTCGTAT